>ENA-UOXP01000006-UOXP01000006.1-mixed-culture-metagenome-genome-assembly--contig:-NODE-6-length-215547-cov-30.968449_pt1 | contig 215547 bp, 206 predicted proteins | sample MGYA00238161_ERZ761639 | MGnify/ENA primary metagenome ERZ761639 (study PRJEB28913, sample SAMN08776760) | mixed culture metagenome | isolation source: Freshwater growth medium | place: USA...
AGTTTCAAGGCATCTTCGGCGGGCTTGAGGGGCGCGTGTGTGCGGGATGAGTCCCTCAGATCACGTTCTCGCAAGTCTGCCAAAAGACTGTCAATGTTAGCAGCAATTCCCTTTGAAATCAACTGCTTATGGCGCCGTTGGGCGCGTTGCTCGGCGGTGGCGGTCAGGAAGACCTTCAAAACCGCGTCCGGGAAGATCACCGTGCCCATGTCGCGCCCGTCGGCCACCAGGCCGGGCAGTCTCCGGAAGCTCTGCTGCAAGGCGTGCAGGGCGGTTCGCACCGCCAGGTGTTGCGACACCCGGGACGCCATGCCGCCAGTGGATTCCAGGCGCAGCGGATCGGTGATGTCGCGGCCGCCGAGAAACACCTTGTGGTCGCGGAAGGCCAGTGGAAGCTGTGCGGCGAGGCGGGCCAGGGCCGGCTCGTCGTCCAGCGACACGCCGGCGTCCTGTGCCGCGAGCGCCGTGGCGCGGTAGAGCGCACCGGAATCGAGCAGGTGATAACCCAGGCGCTGCGCCACTTCCGAGGCCAGGGTCCCCTTCCCGGAGGCCGTGGGGCCGTCGATGCAGATGACGGGGATGGCTTGCGCCGGCGTGCTGCAGACTTCGAACAGGGTCTCGAAATAGTCGGGAAAGGTCTTGCCCACGCATTTCGGGTCTTCAATGCGCACCGGCAGACCAGCCGGGTTGAAAGCGGCGAGCGAGAAGCACATCGCGACGCGGTGGTCGTCGTAGGTGTGGATGCTGGCGGCTCGCCAAGTGTCGGGCGGCGTGATGCGGATGAAATCCGCGCCTTCCTCGACGGTGGCGCCGAGCTTGCGGCATTCGTTCGCCATGGCGGCGATGCGGTCGGTTTCCTTCACGCGCCAACTGGCGATGTTGCGCAGCGTGGTGGTGCCGTCGGCATAGAGCGCCATCACCGCCAGCGTCATGGCCGCGTCCGGGATGTGGTTGCAGTCGAGGTCGATGGCCTTGAGTGGCCACGCGCCGCGCCGGATGTGAAGGCGGTTGGCTTCGCCGGTGATCTCGGCGCCCATGAGCCGGGCTGCTTCAACAAAGCGGATGTCGCCTTGCATGGACGCGAGGCCGACCCCTTCGATGGTGATGCCTTGGGTACCGGGCGCGATGGCACCCAGCGCGATGAAGTAACTGGCAGACGAGGCGTCGCCTTCCACCGGGATGCGCCCGGGGGAACGGTAGCGGCTGCCGGCCGGGATGGTGAAACGTTGCCAGCCGTCGCGTTGTACCTGCACACCGAAGCGCGACAGCAGGTTCAGCGTGATCTCGATGTAGGGCCGCGAAATCAGTTCGCCCACCACCTCGATGACGATGGCTTGCTGTTGCGCCACCAGCGGCAGCGCCAGCAGCAGGGCCGTGAGGAACTGACTGGAGACGTCGCCCCGCACGCGGATCGGTTGCGCCAATTGCAGCGGCAGAGGTGAACCCGTGCCGAGCTTGAGCGGTGGGTAGCCTTCCTGCCCCAGGCAGTCCACTGCGCAGCCAAGTTGGCGCAAGGCATCCACCAGGTCGCCGATGGGCCGCTCGTGCATGCGCGGCACGCCGCTGAGTTCGAAAGCCGCGCCACGGGTGGACGCGAGCAGGGCCAGGGCCGCGGTGAGCGGGCGCATGGCGGTTCCGGCATTGCCCAGGAACAGCCGTGCCTGCCGCACAGGAAGTTCCCCGGCCAAACCGTGCACGCGCAAGGCGCCATCCGGTTGCGTTTCAATGCGGCAGCCAAGCTGGCGCAAGGCATTCAGCATCACCTGCGTGTCGTCGGAGTCCAGCAGATCGGCCACGTCGGTGTGGCCTTCGCTCAGGGCCGCGAGCAGCAGCACCCGGTTGGAAATGCTCTTGGAGCCCGGCAGGCGCACGGTGCCGCCGGCACTGGCCAGCGGGGGGAGGTCGAGGAAAGGAGTGGAGTACATGCGCGGTGACGCGAACAAGCCGCGTGAAGCGGCCTCAGCCCTGGGGCTTGATGGCGGACATGCGCCAATGGGCGCGGGCACTGCTGGCTTGATCGATCAAGGCCTCCAGCGCATCCGGGTTGTCGGCGTTGATCGCGGTCTCCAGCGCGTGCAAGGCGCGCTGGAACAAGCGCGATTGCGCGAGCAGCTCTTCGCGGTTGGACATCAGGATGTCGCGCCAGACCACCGGGTCGCTGGCGGCGATGCGGGTGAAATCGCGAAAACCTGGACCTGCGAGTGAGAGGAAGTCCTCGGCCTGCGGCTGGCTGTGGATGCCGTTCATCAAGGCAAACGCCACCAGGTGCGGCAGGTGGCTCACCGCTGCGTAGGCCGCGTCGTGTGCCTCGGGCGACATCTGTTTGACGTGGCAGCCGAGTGCGGTCCAGACCTTGTGCGCTTTTTCCAACTGCGAAGTGAGCGTGCGCTCGATGGGCGTGAGGATGATCTGGCGACCCTTGTACAGATCGGGGTCGGCGTGGTCGACGCCGGCGAGCTCCTTGCCCGCGATCGGGTGCGTGGGCACGAACACCCCCACCTGGTCTTTCAGCACGCGGCGCGCGGCGTCGATCACTTCGCGCTTGGTCGATCCCACGTCCATGATCAGCACGTCGCCGCGCACCAGATGGCGGATGGCCTTGAAGGTGGCTTCCGTGGCCGAGACCGGCACCGCCAGCAGCACCAGATCGGCACCCGACACGGCCAGCAGCGCAGAGGGTGCTTCCACGTCGATCACACCGAGTTGGCGCGCCCGCTCGGTGGTGGACGGCGACTTGCTGTAGCCGACCACGCGCTTGACCAGACCGGCGCGCTTGAGGGCCAGCGCAAACGAACCGCCCATCATCCCGCAGCCGATCAATCCCAGTTGTTCAAACATCATTCGTTCACCGGGTATGCGCCCAGCACCTTGTAAAAAGCGCACAGACCCTGAAGCTCTTGCAGTGCGGCAGCCACGTGAGGCTGCGATGGGTGGCCGGCGATGTCGATGTAGAAGTAGTACTCCCATTGACCGGATTTCGCAGGACGCGACTCGAAACGTGTCATCGACACGCCGTTGTTCTTCAGCGGCACCAGCAGGTCGTGCACCGCACCGGGCCGGTTCGGCACCGACACCACCAGGCTGGTGCAATCGCGCCCCGAGGCGGGCGGCATGGCCAGGGTCTGGGGCAGGGCGATCACGGCAAAACGCGTGCGGTTGTACGCCTCGTCCTGGATGGCGTGCGAGACGATGTGCAAGCCGAACTGGGCCGCAGCGCGCTCGCTGGCGATGCCCGCCCACGCGGGGTTGGTGGCGGCCAGACGGGCGCCTTCTGCATTGCTGGACACTGCCCGCTTTTCGGCCCTGGGCAGGTGCTGCGACAACCAGTTCTGGCATTGGGCCAAGGCCTGCGGATGCGCCATCACCACTTCAATGCCGTCCAGCGTGTTGAGCTGGCGCAGCAGGTTGTGGCGAATCAGCATGCTCACCTCGCCGACCACATGCACGGGCGAGCGCAGGAACAAGTCCAGCGACCGCGCCACCACGCCTTCGGTGGAATTTTCCATGCCGACCACGCCGTACTGCGCGGTGCCGGCAGCGGTGGCGTGAAAGACCTCGTCGAAGTCGGCGCAGTAAATCAGGTTGGCAGCGCTGCCGAAGAATTCGATGGCCGCCTGTTCGCAGAAGGTGCCTTGTGGGCCCAGCACGGCCACACGTTGCGGCGCTTCGAGTGCAAGGCAGGCCGACATGATCTCGCGCCAGATGGCAGCCACATGCTGGTTCAGCAGCGGACCCTGGTTGGCGCCCTGGATCTTTTCAATGACCTGGGCCACGCGGTCGGGTCTGAAGAACGGCGAGCCTTCGTGGCGTTTGATGACGCCGACTTCTTCAGCCACGCGTGCGCGCTGGTTGAGCAACGACAGCAACTGCTGATCAAGTGAGTCGATCTGCACGCGCAAGGCCGCGAGGGCGTCGGACTGGGTGGGTTGGGTCATGTCTCGGTGTCCTGGTGCCTGGGTTCAGGCCCGTGCCTTTTCAAATTCGCGCATGAACTGCACCAGCGCCTGAACGCCTGCAAGCGGCATGGCGTTGTAGATGCTGGCGCGCATGCCGCCCACCGATTTGTGTCCCTTGAGTTGCAGCAGGCCGGCGGCTTTGGCGCCCGCCAGGAAAGCGTCGTTCAAGGCTTCGTCGCGCAGGAAGAACGGTACGTTCATGCGCGAGCGGCAGTCCCGCGCGACCTTGTTGAGGTAAAGCGAAGAGCCGTCGATGAAGTCGTACAGCAGCGAGGCCTTGGCGATGTTGCGCTGCTCCATCGCCGCCACACCACTCAGACCGCCCTCGGTCTGGCGCTTGAGCCACTGAAACGTCAGCCCCGCCATGTAGATGCTGTACGTGGGCGGCGTGTTGTACATCGAACCGTTCGCTGCCACCGTTGTGTAGTCAAAGGCGCTCGGACAGGCGGGCAGGGCGTGGCCGAGCAGATCTTCTCGCACGACAACCAAGGTCAGGCCGGCCGGACCCAGGTTTTTCTGCGCACCGCCAAAGGCCAGGCCAACGCGCGACCAGTCGACCGTGCGCGAGGCCACGTGTGACGAGAAGTCGATCACCAGCGGCGCGTTGCTGCCCAGTGCCTTCAGGTCGGGCAACTCATGAAACTCGATGCCGTGGATCGTTTCGTTGCTGCAGATATGCACGTATTGGGCGTCTGCGCTGAGCCGCCACGAGCCGGGCGCTGGGAGGGTGGTGTGGCTGGATTCTGCATTGCTGGCAGCCAACGCTGCCTTGGCATAGCGGGCGGCTTCCTTGATGGACTTCTGGCTCCAACTGCCCGTCACCACAAAATCGACCTGTCCGCCGCGCGAGAGGTTCAGTGGGACGATGGCGTTTTCGGCCAATCCACCACCCTGCATGAACAGGATGTGGAAGTTGTCCGGGATGGCGAGCAGTTCGCGCAGGTCGGCCTGCGCCGCTTCCATGATCTCGCCGAACTCCTTGCCGCGGTGGCTCATCTCCATCACGCTCATGCCGCTGCCGTGCCAGTCGAGCATCTCGTCAGCGGCCTGTTGCAGCACTTCAGCCGGCATGGCGGCCGGACCGGCGGAGAAGTTGTAGGGCCGCGCCATCACGCCTCAAGGCCTGGATCGTCGGCCTCGTTCGGCTCATCCAGCTCGGGCACGTTGGCGTCGTTTTCAACGATGCGCTGCAGGCCCGAGAGCTCGGCGCCCTCGTCCAGCGCGATCAGGGTGACACCTTGCGTGGCTCGGCCCATTTCGCGGATCTCCGAGACGCGGGTGCGCACCAGCACGCCCTTGTCGGTGATCAGCATGATCTCGTCGTCTGTGTGCACCAGCGTGGCCGCCACGACCTTGCCGTTGCGCTCGCTTTGCTGGATGGCGATCATGCCTTTGGTGCCGCGCCCGTGGCGGGTGTATTCGGAAATCGGCGTGCGTTTGCCGTAACCGTTGATGGTGGCGGTCAGCACGCTCTGGTCTTCGTCCTCGGCCACCAGCATGGCGATCACGCTTTGCGTCTCTTCGATCATCATGCCGCGCACGCCACGCGCGTTGCGGCCCATGGGGCGCACGTCGTTTTCGTCAAAGCGCACGGCCTTGCCACCGTCGCTGAACAGCATCACGTCGTGCTGGCCGTCGGTGAGCGCAGCGCCGATCAGGAAGTCGTTTTCGTCCAGATCCACCGCGATGATGCCGGCCTTGCGCGGGTTGCTGAATTCATCCAGCGCGGTTTTCTTGACCGTGCCCATGCTTGTTGCCATGAACACAAAACGGTCCGACGGAAAGGTGCGCATCTCGCCGGTGAGCGGCAGCACCACATTGATCTTTTCGCCTTCTTGCAACGGGAACATGTTGACGATGGGGCGGCCGCGGGAACCTCGCGAACCCGCCGGCACTTCCCAGACCTTGAGCCAGTAGAGCCTGCCGCGGTTGGAGAAACAGAGGATGTAGTCGTGCGTGTTGGCAATGAAGAGCTGGTCGATCCAGTCGTCTTCCTTGGTGGCGGTGGCCTGTTTGCCGCGACCGCCGCGCTTTTGCGCCCGGTACTCCGAGAGCGGTTGGCTTTTGATGTAGCCGCTGTGGCTGAGCGTGACCACCATGTCGGTGGGCGTGATCAGGTCTTCGGTAGCGAGGTCTTGAGCGTTGTGCTCGATCTCGCTGCGGCGCGCGCCCAGCTTGGTTTGACCGAATTCCTGCTTCACGACGACCAACTCGTCGCCAATGATGGTGGAGACGCGTTCAGGCTTCGAAAGGATGTCGAGCAGATCGTCAATCTCGCCCATGACTTCCTTGTACTCGGCCACGATCTTGTCCTGCTCCAGTCCGGTCAGGCGCTGCAGGCGCATTTGCAGGATTTCTTGCGCCTGCGTTTCGGACAGTCGGTACAGACCGTCGCTGCCCATGCCGAAGGCCTTTTCCAGACCGTCGGGCCGGTAGTCGTCGGCGTTGATCACGCCACCGTCGGCACGCGTGCGGGTGAGCATCTCGCGCACCAGCTGGCTGTCCCACGGGCGGGCCATCAGTTCGGCCTTGGCCACCGGAGGCGTGGGCGATTCGCGGATGATGCGGATGAAGTCGTCGATGTTGGCCAGCGCCACGGCGAGGCCTTCGAGCACGTGGCCGCGCTCGCGCGCCTTGCGCAAATTGAACACCGTGCGGCGCGTCACCACCTCGCGGCGATGCTCCAGGAACACCTGGATCAGATCTTTCAGGTTGCACAGACGGGGCTGCCCATCGACCAGCGCCACCATGTTGATGCCGAAGGTGTCCTGCAGTTGCGTCTGCTTGTACAGGTTGTTCAGGACCACCTCGGGCACTTCGCCACGCTTGAGCTCGATCACCAGGCGCATGCCCGATTTGTCCGACTCGTCCTGGATGTGGCTGATGCCCTCGATCTTTTTCTCGTGGACAAGCTCGGCAATGCGCTCCTGCAGCGTCTTCTTGTTCACCTGGTAGGGCAACTCGTCCACGATGATGGACTGGCGTTGACCGCGGTCGATGTCCTCGAAGTGGCATTTCGCGCGCATCACCACGCGCCCTCGGCCGGTGCGGTAGCCATCCTTCACGCCATTGATGCCGTAAATGATGCCGGCGGTGGGGAAGTCGGGCGCCGGGATGATTTCCATCAATTCGTCAATAGACGCTTCCGGGTTCTTCAGCAAATGCAGACACGCATCCACCACCTCATTGAGGTTGTGCGGTGGAATGTTGGTGGCCATGCCGACCGCGATGCCGGAGGAACCGTTGACCAGCAGGTTGGGCAGGCGCGAAGGGAGTACCAGAGGCTCCTTTTCAGAGCCGTCGTAGTTGGGACCGAAATTGACGGTTTCCTTGTCGATGTCGGCGAGCATCTCGTGCGAGATCTTCGACAAGCGGATTTCGGTGTACCGCATGGCTGCGGCGTTGTCGCCGTCCACCGAACCGAAGTTGCCCTGGCCGTCCACCAGCATGTGACGAAGCGAAAAATCCTGCGCCATTCGCACGATCGTGTCGTAGACCGCGCTGTCGCCGTGCGGGTGGTACTTGCCGATCACATCGCCGACGATACGGGCCGACTTCTTGTAAGGCCGGTTCCAGTCGTTGTTGAGCTCGTGCATGGCAAACAGCACGCGTCGGTGCACGGGCTTGAGGCCATCGCGTGCGTCAGGAAGTGCTCGCCCGACAATCACGCTCATCGCGTAGTCGAGGTAGCTGCGGCGCATTTCCTCTTCAAGACTGATGGGCAGGGTCTCTTTGGCGAACTGTGTCATGAGCAGGGCTGGAATGCGTCGGGTGGGCCAAAAGGCAACTCGCCATTTTACGGGGCGCACAGACGTGCATTCATGAGCATGCTTTGTTGTAACACCACAACGATTGAAGGTGTCACCGGAATACAGTCGCCGACGCGCCCGCGCCGCCGGTCGGCCGTATAGAGCTTGTGGCACAATGAAATCCAGCGTTTTGAGTGGTGGTCACTTCAAGCGTCTTTTTTTGTACGCAGTTTGTCTGCGGCTTACCAAGAGGAAAACCATGAAAAAACTCAACAAAGTGGCAATGCTGATCGCAACCGCCGCCATGGCAACGGCTGCTGGCGCTCAAACGATCGACAACTGGCGCAATGGCACCAGCGAGCTGGTCTGGAAAAACGGCACCAACGAACTGTGCTGGCGTGATGCAAGCTGGACGCCTGCAACGGCCGCTGTCGGCTGCGACGGCGCGATCGTGCCGGTTGCCGCACCAGCTGCCGCCCCTGCCGCACCAGCGCCTGCTGCTGCCAAGCCCGCACCTGCGCCAGCCGCTGCCCCTGCGCCTGCCGCATCGAAAGTCACCTACGCCGCTGATGCGTTCTTCGACTTCGACAAGGCCGTGCTCAAGCCAGAAGGCAAAGCCAAGCTGGACGACCTCGCCAGCAAAGTGTCCGGCATCAACCTGGAAGTCGTGATCGCTGTGGGTCACACCGACTCCACCGGCGCCGCTGGTTACAACCAGGCCCTGTCGAACCGCCGCGCTGAAGCCGTCAAGGCTTATCTGGTGAGCAAGGGCATCGAAAGCAACCGCATCTACACCGAAGGCAAGGGCCTGACCCAGCCAGTGGCCGACAACGCCACCCGCGAAGGCCGTGCCAAGAACCGTCGCGTGGAAGTCGAAGTCGTTGGCACCCGCGCCAACAAGTAAACCTCTGGTTTGCTCTTGAAAAACCGCGCCAAGGCGCGGTTTTTTCATGGGCTGACGATAATCAAGCCATGAATCCAAACATCAATGCCGACCCCGCGGAGTTGGCCAAGTTTTCCGATCTCGCACATCGCTGGTGGGATCCTGAGAGCGAATTTCGGCCCCTGCATCAGATCAATCCCTTGCGGTTGACCTGGATTGACGGTGTGGTCAGCCTCAAGGGCAAGCGGGTCCTGGACATTGGTTGTGGCGGGGGGATCCTTTCGGACGCCATGGCACGAAAAGGCGCGTTCGTCACCGGCATCGATTTGTCAACCAAAGCGCTGAGGGTGGCGCAGTTGCACGCGTTGGAGGCCGGTACCACCAACGTCGAATATCAGGAAATCAGCGCCGAGTCCATGGCCCTGCAGGAGCCACAAGCGTTTGACGTGGTCACCTGCATGGAGATGCTGGAGCATGTGCCCGATCCCGCCTCCGTCGTACGGGCTTGCGCTGCACTGGTCAAACCCGGCGGCTGGGTGTTTTTTTCGACATTGAATCGAAATCCGAAGGCATTTTTGTTCGCCATCCTCGGTGCTGAGTACGTTTTGCAATTGCTGCCCAAAGGTACCCACGAATACGCGAAATTCATCAAGCCCAGTGAATTGGCCCGGTACAGCCGAGAGGTTGGGCTTGAGCTCACCCAGACACGTGGCATGGAATACAACCCCCTCACGCGACGTTATTGGCTGAGTGACGACACCAGCGTCAACTACATGTTTTCGACCCGCAAGACATGAGGCAAGGGGTGTTTCAAGGCGTGCGTGCGGTGTTGTTTGATCTGGACGGCACGTTGATCGACAGTGCGCCGGATCTGGGGGCCGCAGCGGATGAAATGCGCTTGCGTCGTGGCATGGTGTCCAAACCGGCGGCTGAGTACCGTCCACATGTGGGTTCTGGCGCCCGTGGCATGCTGCAGGTCGCTTTCGGCATGGATGCCCAGCATCAAGACTACGAGCAATACAAGGAAGAGTTCTTCGTCCATTACGAAAGCTGCTTGACACAGCGCACAAGGCCCTTTGAAGGTGTTGATCAGCTGGTGGTCGCCTTGCTGCAACGCGGGTTGCGCTGGGGGGTGGTGACCAACAAGGCGCAGCGTTTCACGTCCCCCATCACCCGGTCCATGGTCCTGTTCGATTCTGCGGCCACGGTGATCAGTGGGGACACCACGCCGCACGCCAAGCCACACCCGGAGCCCTTGCTGGAGGCGGCTCGCCGCCTGTCGTTGCGGCCGGCGGATTGTGTCTATGTGGGCGATGACGAGCGCGACATCCGGGCCGGGCGTGCGGCCGGCATGGGGACGGTGGCGGCCCGGTACGGTTATCTCGGTGCCGGAGCCGATGTGGCCAGCTGGGGCGCCGACGCGGAAGTTTCTTCTCCACTGCAGCTCTTGCAATTGCTCGAACCGTCTTAAAATAGCGACCTTGGGGCTGCACTGGTTTCGACGTGGGTTCGGACGCGCAGCAGGGCATGTCGAGGTTCTGTCACCTCGTAAAGCAACAGAAAAAAACCAACTGCAAACGACGAACGTTTCGCACTCGCCGCTTAATCAGCGGTGAGCCTTGCAACAGCAGGCCGATGGGCTGGGCAAGGGGGTCGCAAGACCTCCCGGCTGCAAGGATAATTTCATCGGCTGGCTTTGCGTCGGGCACCTTGACGCAGGGCGAGACTCAAGGATGCTGGCTTCCCGTTTAGCGTGCCACTGCGCGACTCGGGCGGCGAGACTCAAATCAGACGGCTACACATGTAGAACTGCTCGAAGAAGGCTTGCGGACGGGGGTTCAAATCCCCCCAGCTCCACCACCCAACTGCAAAACTGCCGCCCGGATACTCCATCCGGGCGGCATTTTTTTGTCTGATGGTTTTTTGACCTCAGGTCTCGTGGCCTGGCCGTGGCGTTCGGGATCGCAACCGTTTGCTGCGCTGCCACCGGGTCCTCAGGATCCAGATGCCACTCACCAGAAAGTACACAACAATTCCGCTCAGGCTGGCCACAATGGCCAAGCCAACTACCAATGGTTTTCCCACGGTGGACAGTTGCTTGAAGGCGTGGCGCGCGCGGTTGCCCAAGCCTTCAATGGCCGCAGGGGCTTCCTGCGCGGCCTGAAGTTCAGACTCGATCTCGCGATCTGTGGGGGCCTTCTCCCCAAGCACTGCCTTTCCCAGACGGTAAGCGCCGTAATAGACCGGTCCAAAGGTCACGGGGTTGGTGATCAATGTGCTCGCTACTGCCATGGGAACGTTGGCCCGCAGTGCCACGGCGAGTGCAGCGGCAAACGGAATCTGTGCCACGGGGATCAGGAGTCCGAAAAAGATGCCCAGGGCCAAGCCAAGTGCAATGCCTTTTCGACTGAAATGCCAGAGCCGTGGATGATTCAGAACCGGCCCCATCCAGCGCAACCACCGGTTGTTCTGCAGTGCCTCCGGCTTGGGCAGCCATGCCTTGATGCGGTTCTTCATTCGACGTGACTGAGGTAGGGAGTTTCGCTCACGAGACGATTGTCATTGAACGCGCCACTCCCCGCCGGGCGAGCGGCGACAATCCACGCATCATGATGCAGTTGCAGGACATTCTTTTTTCTCAGGGCTTCGGAACACGCCGTATCTGTTGTGGGTTGATCCAGCAGGGTCTGGTCCAAGTGGGTGCAGGTAGTGAATTGGAGACGTGCCTGGATCCCACAGCAGGTTTTGCCGAGGCCGGCCTCGTTTTTCGAGTCCAGGGTGACACGTGGACATACCAGGAGCGGGCCTACCTCATGGTCCACAAGCCCGCGGGCTTCGAGTGTTCACAAAAGCCGAGTACCTACCCAAGCGTCTACACCTTGCTGCCAGGTCCCTTGCGAACACGGGGCGGCGGCGCGGCGGCGGGCGTGCAAGCCGTGGGTCGTCTGGATCAGGACACGACGGGGCTGTTGTTGATGTCCGATGACGGCAAGTTCATTCATCGCCTGACATCGCCGCGCCATCATGTGCCCAAAGTGTACGAAGTGCTTGTCAAGCATCCGCTGGATGAGAAACAGGTGAACCGGCTGCTGGAAGGCGTGGTGCTCGACGACGACCCCAAACCAGTGAAGGCACAAGCCTGTTCGGCAGAGGGTGAGCTGCACCTGAAACTGACCCTGACAGAGGGCAAATATCACCAAGTCAAGCGCATGGTGGCTGCGGTGGGCAATCGGGTCGAGGGTCTGCACCGGTCGTCGGTGGGTGCGATTTCGCTCACGCCCGACCTGCCGCCCGGCCATTGGCGGTGGTTGACCTCGGACGAAGTCACGTCGTTGACGCAAAAAGTGCCGGGCTGAAGGCGGCGCGGCAGAGCCCCTGTCAGAGCAAGTCGCCCTTGCGGCTGTCGAGCGGCATCAGGAACGAGTTTTCCTGCCACTGAGAATTGAAATCGCTGCGCGGTTCGCCGGTGGTGCTGTTGGGCCAGGTGGAGAGGGGTGCGAAGTCGCTGGCGCGGGTGCTGCGCTGGCGGGTCAGCACAGTGCGCAGGTTGGCTTGTGCGGCAATGATGGCGCGCTCTTCCATTTCGCGTTCGCGCATGGACTGGTTCAGCGCCGACTCACCGAGGAACTCCGCGCGGATTTCTGCCACCGTGGGCAGGCTGTTGGAGCGCACCACCCAGTAAGGCAGGCCGCACTGGGTCAGCAACGAGTGTTTGAGAGCCCGCGTGCTGCGCGGCAGGCCTGCGGTGCCCGGAACATCCAGACAACCCAGGACACGACCGTCAGAGCGGCACACGGTGAAGGTGCAGTAAACACTGCCCAGCAACTTGTACCACTCCATGCCTTGCTCCCGGTCTCTGGGCAAAGTGAAGCGGGTCACTGGCAGTTTGATCATCACGTGATGGTCGTAAAAGGCCCGAGCCAGCCAATGCCAGACGCGGGCTTCCTCGCTGTTGGCCAATGCACGGGTGCTCAGGGGCCAGTGCTTCGGAATACGGCGGCGCTCCCGGGCCCGCCGCTCTGCCCAGGCGTGGTGCAGCCAAGCGCCCAGCACCAGCAAAGCGGGTACCAGCACTGCAAGCAGCCATGGGTTGGTCCAGTCGGTCATGAGCATCGGGGGCAATCGGTCAATATGTATCAAAGTGTAGACAGTTCGCACAAGCCACGGGTGAAGTTCGGTCTCGATACACGAAGAAGGTGTGAATTTCTTGGGGTTTGCTCGGCGATTGATGGGTCATTTGGACCACATCGCGCGCGTTGCCTGGATGGCCCACACGGGCGAGACACCTCGGACTAGTGGCAGGTGAAAGCGGCAAGCCCTGGCACAAACCGTGAGCTGTTCGACCTCAATAGGGTTCGTTGCGGTCAACGATCATGTGGCAGGGGCACGCATTCAGCAAGCCCCATCGGGGGGAACTGTGCTTGCAAGCTGGATGTTTGTACATGCTGCAAACGCAGTAGATTGTCGCGTCAGGCAATGCTGCCCAGAAATGCGCGAACGCCGGCCAAAAGCTGGTCTGGGTGATCGCGGTGGGGGGTGTGCCCGCAGGATTGCAGCTCGATGTGGATGGCTTGGGGGACTTCGCGTCGGATGGCGGCGAGTTGCTCCAACGAGCCGTATTCGTCATCCACGCCCTGGACCAACAACAAGTGCGCAGCCAGGCCGCGAAGTTCGGTTCGAATGTCGAAGGCCTGGAACGCTTCGCTGAGCCAGACGTCGTTCCATTGCCAGAAAGCGTTGTCGACGTCCCGGTGGTGGCGGGCCAGCCGCTGCCGCAAGCCATCTGCGGCGTCTGGCGTTGTCTCAAACAGTTGCTTTGCTTGCTCGATGGCGGTCACGGCCATCGGTTCCACAAATACGTGGGGTGCCATGGCCACGCAAGCGGTCACCGGGTGCTGGCTGGCGTGAAGCAGGGCGATCGTGGCGCCGTCGGAATGACCCACCAGAACGGGATTCGAGATCCCGAGCCGATCGAGCACTTGGGGAAGCACGTCGTGTGCTTCCAGGTGCATGTAGTCGGGTTCGTGGCGCCCGATGTGCCAGGCACCGTCACGTCGCGGTGGGCCTCGCACGTCGGCCACTGGATCGGATTGCCCGTAGCCGCGCCGCGAGTACATCCAGCCGGCCCTGCCGGTGGCAGCGCAGAGTTCGGCTGGCCAGAGTCGTCCCCTTTGTCGCCACATCGAGATGCTGCCCAAGCCTTCGTGCAAAAAAACCAGGGGCGCGCGGTCGCTGGCGCCGGGCAGGTGGGCCACCTCGATGCCAACGCCGGAAATGTCGATGCGGTTCATCTGCCCGATGCTAAATGCACGGGGGACCGCTGCCCCATGAGGACCGGAGATTGGCTGTATTCTCGTGCGATGTCCTTGTTGTTCGATTCCTTCTGGCGCGCCGTGGCCTACTGCGTCCACCCCCGGGTGATCGCGCTGTCTTTCCTGCCGCTGATCCTGATGGTCGTGCTGTCATTTGGCCTGGGGTACTTCTTTTGGGAAGGTGCGGTGGCATCGGTGGGCGGCTGGATCGCGTCCTTCGAATTGGTCGAGACCTTGATGGCCTGGATGGACCAGATTGGTCTGGGAGCCCTTCGCGGTGTGTTTGCACCGCTCCTGGTGCTGGTGCTGGCCACGCCGGTGATCGTGCTCTTGTGCCTGTTGCTCGTGGCGATGTTCATGACGCCCGCCATGGTCGACCTGGTCGGTCAGCGACGCTTTGCCGCGCTGGAGCGCAAGCACGGCGGCTCGCTGGTGGTCAGCGTGCTCTGGTCGCTGGGCTCCACGCTGCTGGCCATCGTCGCGCTGGTGATTTCCATGCCGCTGTGGCTGGTGCCACCTCTGGTGTTGATCCTGCCGCCCCTGATCTGGGGTTGGCTCACCTACCGTGTGTTTGCGTTTGACGCACTGGCCACGCACGCCAGCAGCGAAGAGCGCAAAGTGATCCTGAAGGAACACCGTGGCAGCCTCCTGCTCATGGGTGTGCTCAGCGGTTACCTGGGCGCAGCGCCGAGCCTGTTGTGGGCATCGGGTGCCATGTTCATCGCCATGGCGCCCTTGCTCGTGCCGCTGGCCATCTGGATTTACACGCTGGTGTTTGCATTCGCTTCGCTCTGGTTCGCCCATTACGCCCTGGCCGCCTTGCAGCGCATGCGTGCGGTGGTGCCGGTGGAGGTGCTGGATGCCGATCCAGAACGTGTGCGGGACGACACCCGGCAACTGAATGGACCGGAGAGCACGCCATGACGACCCCCATCGGCCTGATCATCATTGGCGACGAAATCCTCTCGGGCAAACGCTCGGACAAACACCTGCCCAAGGTCATCGAACTGCTGGGCGCGCGGGGCATGTCCTTGTCGTGGGCGCGTTTTGTCGGGGACGACCGCCAGAGCATCACAGCCAATCTGCGGGACGCATTCGCGCAGCCTGGTATCGTCTTTTCGTGCGGTGGCATCGGCGCCACGCCAGACGACCACACCCGACAGTGCGCCGCCGCCGCACTGGGGGTCGAGCTGACCCTGCATCCCGATGCCAGGCTCTTGATCGAGTCGCGCATGCGCGATGTGGCGGCCGAGCAAGGCCAGGAGTTCGATCCCCAACGCCCCGACAACGTGCACCGCTACAACATGGGCGTGTTCCCGGTGGGCGCGACGATCATCCAGAACCCGTACAACAAGATCCCTGGCTTCAGTTGCACGGGCGGGGGTGGTGGTCAGGTGCACTTTGTGCCCGGCTTTCCAGTGATGGCCTGGCCCATGATCGAGTGGGTGCTGGACCATGCCTGTGCCCATCTGCACAGCCGGGGCAGTTGGCTGGAACGATCGGTGATCGTCATGGGCGCCATGGAAGCCGCACTGACTCCGCTGATGGAGCAGGTCGAGCGCGAATTCCCGGTGAAGGTGTTCAGCCTGCCCAGCGTGGACCACCCGGAGTACGGGCGTCACATCGAGTTGGGCGTCAAGGGCGGTGCGGAAGCGGTGGGCGAGGCCTTCGCGAGCTTGCTGGCGGGACTGCATCAATGCGGAGCGCCGTTGGGCCCCGAAATGGTGCGCGGCTAGTTCGCCCAACCGTGGTGCAGCGCATCTGTTCGCACCAAAGTCGTGCAAACTGTCCGTCTGTCGGCCGCACACCGTCGCTGGCGGCTGAAAACCGCAGTCATACCGGGGTCCGTGAACCTTTGTGGCGCATGGCCTGCGCCATAATCGCCGGGCGTTTGAAGAGGGCTGCCCCGTTCAGGTGAACCTGGGTGGTGTTTGGCACAGATACTGCTTCATTCCCATGTCGATTTTCAATTTCCACTCACCCAGCTACAGGAGTATTTGATGGCCAAGACCGTCGCAGACGTGATGCAGATGGTGAAGGACAACGACGTCAAGTTCGTTGACTTCCGTTTCACCGACACCCGGGGCAAAGAGCAGCACGTCACCGTGCCCGTGTCCCACTTCGACGAAGACAAATTCACCTCGGGCCACGCGTTCGACGGTTCTTCGGTCGCTGGCTGGAAAGGCATTGAAGCCTCGGACATGCAGCTCATGCCCGATTCCAACACCGCCAACATCGATCCTTTCTTCGAAGAAACCACGCTGTTCCTGCAGTGCGACGTGATCGAGCCGGGTGACGGCAAGGCCTACGACCGCGATCCCCGCTCGATCGCCAAGCGCGCCGAGGCCTACCTCAAGGCCTCCGGCCTGGGCGACACCGCCTACTTCGGACCAGAGCCTGAGTTCTTCATCTTCGACGGCGTGCGCTGGAGCAACGAACCCGGCCGCGTGATGTGCGAGATCGAAGAGTACGAAGCTCCCTGGAACAGCGGCGCCAAGCTCGAAGGCGGCAACCGTGGCCACCGTCCCACCGTCAAGGGTGGTTACTTCCCCGTGCCCCCGGTCGACAGCACGCAAGACATGCGTGCCGAGATGTCCCTGATCCTCGAATCGCTGGGCATTCCGGTCGAAGTGTTCCACCACGAAGTGGCAGGCGCAGGCCAAAACGAAATCGGTACCAAGTTCAGCACGCTGGTCGAGCGCGCCGACTGGACGCAGGTGCTCAAGTACGTGGTGTGGAACGTCGCCAATGCCTACGGCAAGACCGCGACCTTCATGCCCAAGCCTTACGCTGGTGACAACGGCTCCGGCATGCACGTGCACCAGTCGATCTGGAAAGACGGCAAGAACCTGTTCGCTGGCGACGGCTATGCTGGTTTGAGCGATTTCGCCCTGTATTACATCGGCGGCATCATCAAGCACGCCCGCGCGCTCAACGCCATCACCAATCCCGGCACCAACTCGTACAAGCGCCTGGTGCCCGGCTTCGAAGCCCCGGTGAAGCTGGCTTATTCGGCCCGCAACCGCTCGGCCTCGATCCGCATTCCTTACGTGGCGAACCCCAAGGGCCGTCGCATCGAGGCACGCTTCCCCGATCCTTCGGCCAACCCCTACCTGTGCTTCTCGGCACTGATGATGGCTGGTCTGGACGGCGTGGAGAACAAGATCCACCCGGGCGAAGCCGCCACCAAGGATCTGTACCACCTGCCGCCCGAAGAAGACAAGTTGGTGCCGACCGTGTGCCACAGTCTCGACCAGGCGCTGGAGTATCTCGACAAGGGCCGCAGCTTCCTGACCAAGGGTGGTGTGTTCACCGACTCCATGCTCGACGCCTACATCGAATTGAAGATGGCCGAAGTCACGCGCTTCCGCATGGCGCCGCACCCCGTCGAATTCGACATGTACTACAGCCTGTGATGGACAGCCCGGTCTGACCGGGTCAACCTGCAGACGAGGGACGGCGCAAGCCGTCCCTTTTTGTTTCGGAGCGACATCTGGCCCTGTGAACGGGGTCGGCGGCGGCACTTTTCAAAAGGTTTTCCGTCATACTGATTCGCGATGAACGGCGCAGTCTTGCCGTGTCGACCCAACGGAGACCTCGTGCCCATGTCCCCCCTGCATTTCTCATCTGTTCCAGGCCTCGTTGCAGGCGTCGTGCTGTTGTGCAGCCTGCCCGCGCAAGCCCAGGAGCGCATCTACCGCTGCGGCAACGAATACACCAACAACGCGCAGGTGGCCAAGAGCCGCAACTGCACGCCCATGGAGGGCGGCAACATCACCATCGTTGAAGGGACCAAACCCGCACCCGCCGCCCGCAGCACACCTGCTGCGGCCCCTCGCAGCGGTAACGACCGCGTGGATCCCGCAGCCCAGCGCGCCCGCGACAGCGATGCCAAGGCCATTCTGGAAACCGAACTGCGCAAGGCCGAAGAGCGGCTGGCGCAGGCGCGCAAGGAGTACGCCAACGGTGAGCCTGAAAAGCAGGGCATCGAGTCGCGCAACTACCAGCGTTACCTGGACCGTGTGGCAGAACTCAAGGCCGCGGTGGCCCGCGCCGAGAGCGACGTGGCTGGCCTGCAGCGGGAGCTCGGTCGCCTGCCCGCTGCTTCGGGCAATGCCGCAAGATGAGCGGCTTGAAAAAGACACCGACCCTTTCCCCCATCAAACGCCGGGCACCGTCGGACACGGTGGGCGCCGAAGGCGCGAAGCGATCCGCCGCTGTGCCGGGGCGTTTCCAGTCGCTGGACATGCTCGCCACCTTGGTGGCCGTGGTCGACTCGGACGGACATGTGCTGTACGCCAACGCGGCATTGGAAGACGCCTTGGGCACGTCGCGGCGCAGCATCGCCAACACCTTGTTTCAAGACTGCTTCACCGAGCCCGCCTTGCTGGAGAGCGCGCTGAGCGGTGCACGTGGCAACGAGTTTGCCGCGCTGCGTTACGACGCCTGGCTCAAGCGCGTGAACCACGAGGCTCTGCCGGTGCACGTGGTGGTGGCGCAGACCGAGAGCAAGGGCGAGGTGGTGGTGGAGCTGCTGCCGCTGGAGCAGCAGGCCCGCCAGGAACGTGAAGAGCGGCTGATCGACCAGGCACAGGCCAACAAGGAGCTCATCCGCAACCTCGCGCACGAGATCAAGAACCCGCTGGGCGGTATCCGGGGTGCGGCTCAGCTGTTGCAGATGGAGCTGGAGTCGCGTGAGCTCATCGAATACACGCAGGTCATCATCCATGAGGCGGACCGGCTGCAGTCGCTGGTGGACCGATTGCTCGCGCCGCACCGCCGCCCGCATGTGGTGGGGGACGTGAACATCCACGAGGTGTGTGAACGCGTGCGTTCGCTGATCCTGGCCGAGTTTCCCAAGGGACTGCGCGTGGTGCGCGACTACGACGCATCGATTCCCGAGTTTCGTGGCGACCGCGAGCAGCTGATACAGGCCGTGCTCAACATCGCGCACAACGCGGCGCAGGCACTGGCCGAACGCGTCTCGGCGGGCGACGCGCAGATCACGTTCAAGACGCGCGTGGGTCGCCAGGTGACGTTTGGCAAACAGCGCTACCGGCTGGCATTGGAATTGCATGTCATCGACAACGGGCCTGGCGTTCCAGACTCGATCAAGGACCGCATCTTTTTCCCGCTCGTGTCGGGACGCGATGGCGGCTCCGGCCTGGGGCTCACGCTGGCACAAACTTTTGTCCAGCAGCACCACGGTTTGATCGAGTGTGAGAGCGTGCCGGGATACACGGACTTCAAGCTGTTGATCCCCCTGCCTTAGAACCGACAAACCACTGCCGAGCGCTGCGCCACAAGAAGGGACGACACACACATGAAGCCGATCTGGATAGTGGACGACGATCAATCGATCCGCTTCGTGCTGGAAAAAGCGCTGTTGCGCGAAAATCTGCCCACGCGCAGTTTCACCAATCCGCAGGACGTGCTCAGGGCCCTGACGGACACCCCCGAAAGCGAAGGCCCGCAGATCCTGGTGAGCGACATCCGCATGCCTGGTGGCTCCGGCCTCGAGCTGCTGGAGAAGGTCAAGGAGATGTTGCCCGGCTTGCCGGTGATCATCATGACCGCCTTCTCCGATCTGGACAGTGCCGTGTCGGCCTTTCAGGGCGGCGCGTTCGAGTACCTGCCCAAACCGTTTGACCTGCCCAAGGCGGTGGAACTGATCCGCCGTGCGGTGGAAGAGAGCCAGCGCGAAGAGGTGGCCGAAGAACGCATGACGGCAGCGCCCGAAATGCTCGGCCAGGCGCCGGCCATGCAGGACGTGTTTCGTGCCATCGGGCGGCTGAGCCAGAGCCAGGTCACGGTTCTCATCACCGGCGAATCGGGTTCGGGCAAAGAGCTCGTGGCGCGTGCGCTGCACAAACATTCGCCCCGCGCGGCTGGCCCGTTTGTGGCCATCAACACCGCGGCCATTCCCAAAGATCTGCTGGAGTCCGAACTGTTCGGCCACGAGCGCGGCGCCTTCACCGGCGCGCAGACCATGCGCCGCGGCCGCTTCGAGCAGGCTGATGGCGGTACGCTGTTCCTCGACGAAATCGGCGACATGCCGTTTGACCTGCAGACGCGCCTGCTGCGTGTGTTGTCCGACGGCAATTTTTACCGCGTGGGTGGCCACAGCGCGGTGCGCGCCAACGTGCGCGTGATCGCTGCGACCCACCAGAACCTGGAACAGCGCGTCAAGGAAGGCGTGTTCCGCGAAGATTTGTTCCACCGCCTCAACGTGATCCGCCTGCGCCTGCCGGCCTTGCGCGAACGCCGCGAAGACGTGCCCATGCTCACGCGCTTTTTCCTGCAGCAAAGTGCCAAGCAGTTGGGTGTGGAGCCCAAGCGCATTTCCGAGCCGGCCATCCGCCTGCTCGGCACGTTTGACTTTCCTGGCAACGTGCGCCAGTTGGAAAACGTGTGCCACTGGCTCACCGTGATGGCGCCGGCTCAGGTGATCGAACTGAAAGACCTGCCGCCGGAGGTGCTGGCCTTGGCGGGGACTTCCGTGGCGGCTTTGGCAGCGTTGCCAGATACCCCCACAGCAGCAGCGCCTGCGTACGCGCCCGTCGCGGCGCCTGCGGCACTCTCCGAAGCCTTGCACATGGGCTCGCCCGCTCACGCAGCAGCCGACTTTGCGCCCGTGCTGGAGCCTGTGGCGGCGCCTTCGGTGTCGGGCTGGGAAGTCGGTCTGCAGGCCGAGGCGCTGGCCTTGCTGGAAGAAGGTCGCACCGACGTGTGGGACGTGCTCACCCGCCGCTTCGAGACCAAACTGATCCAGACCGCTCTCGTGAACACCCGGGGCCGTCGCATCGAAGCGGCGCACAAGCTGGGCATTGGTCGCAACACGATCACCCGGAAGATCCAGGAACTGAACCTGGAATGACCCGCTGCGGCGCTTCTGGGTAAATCCCCTCAGGCGAGCGTCACCACCACCGGCGCGTGGTCGCTGGGCTGTGGGTTCTTGCGGGGCGCGCGGTCGATGGTGCAGGCTTTCACGCTGTTGCGCAGCGCCTCGCTCACCAGAATGTGGTCGATGCGCAGGCCTCGGTTTTTCTGGAAGCCCAGCATGCGGTAGTCCCACCACGAGTAGCTCTTCTCGGGCTGCTCGAACATGCGGTAGGCGTCGGTGAGGCCCAGCGTCAGCAGCGCCTGGAAGTGCGCGCGTTCTTCCACGGTGTGGTGGATGGTGTCTTTCAGGCCCACCGGGTCGTAGGAGTCGCGGTCTTCGGGGGCCACGTTGAAGTCGCCCACCAGCACCAGCCGCGGGTGGGCCTGCATCTCCTCGGCAATCCAGCGATGCAGCGCGGCCAACCATTGCAGCTTGTAGGCGAACTTCTCGCTGCCGGGCTCCTGCCCATTGACGAAATAGCAGTTGACCAGGCGCATCGGACCTTCGGGCGTGTCCAGCGTCGCGGCGATCACGCGGGCCTGCTCATCGCTGTGGCCAGGGATGTTGCGCACCACATCGCGCAGCGGCGTGCGGCTCAGAATGGCCACGCCGTTGTAGGTCTTCTGGCCGAAGGCGGCTGCGTGGTAGCCGATCTCCTTCAAGGCCTCGAAGGGAAACTTCTCGTCCACCAGCTTGAGCTCTTGCAGGCCCACCGCGTCCACAGGATTCGCGGCCAGCCAGTCCAGCACCTGGGGCAGGCGCACGGTGAGTGAGTTGATGTTCCAGGTGGCGATTTGCATGGGATTCCTCGGGGTCCTCGTTACCAGCGCAACGCGCAGCGGTCACCGCTGGCGCGGCGTTCGATCATGACGGCGCACAGCCCCGGCACCGAGGGCGCGAGGTGGCTGCGGATGTAGCTGCAGAGGTTCTCGAGCGTGGGAATGCCCAGGTCCGCAACCTCGTCGAGCAAATGGTGGTCGAGCCGGTCGCGCACCTGTGCAATCTCGGCTCTGAGCAGCCCCAGATCGATCACCATGCCATGGGCATCCGGCGTGCCGCGCACGGTCACTTCGGCCTCGTAGGTGTGGCCGTGCACGCGGCGGCTGCCTTCGGCCTCGACTTCCCGGCGCAGTGTGTGGGCAGCCTCGAAATAAAAGCGCTGCGACAGTTCGTGCACGCCGGTTGTGGATGGGGTCATGGGATGTCGAGGATCTTGTGCGTCTGCAGCGACAGGCGCCAGCGCGGATGTTGTTGGCAATGGTCGATGGCGCTGCGCGTGTTGGCGCCGCGCTCGGGGCCATCCATGGGTTGCAGCAGCCAGTGGTCGAAGTGCAGGTCGGTCTGTGCCTGCACTTGTTGGGGCAGCAAGGCCGGCTGTGGCCACACCAGTTTGAGTTCGTGGCCGCTGCGCTGCACCCAGTCGGCGCCGGCCTTGGGACTCACGCAGATCCAGTCGATCCCCGGTGGAACCGGCAGCGTGCCGTTGGTCTCCAGGGCTATCTCGAAACCTTCGGCGTGCAGGGCTTCGATCAGCGCCGCGTCCACCTGCAGCAGCGGCTCGCCGCCGGTGAGAACGATGTAGCGGTGATCCTGGCCAGCCGGCCACAACGAAGCCGCCTGCTCTGCCAGTGTGGATGCCATTGAGAATTTGCCGCCCCGCACGCCGTCGGTGCCCACAAAGTCGGTATCGCAAAACCGGCAAACGGCGCGTTCGCGGTCTTCTTCGCGCCCACTCCAGAGGTTGCAGCCTGCAAAACGGCAGAACACGGAAGGGCGGCCCGCGCGCAGGCCTTCGCCTTGCAAGGTGTAGAACATTTCCTTGACGGCGTAGCTCATGGACGGCGTTCCAGGGTGACGAAGGCGTAGCCCAGGCCGCTGGCAGCCACATGGGTTTCCCGCGCGGTTTCCACCCAGGCCGGCCCCAAGGTGGGTGCCCAGGCGTCGCCTTCAAAAGCCTGGTCGATGTCGGTGATCACGGCCCGCTGGGCCAGCGGCTCGGCCGCTGCGTACAACTGCGCCCCGCCGATCACCCACGCGTCAACGTCGGGCGGGCAAAGTGACATGGCCTCTTTCAGCGAGCCGGCGCGCGCGGCACCTTCTGCCTGCCATTGCGCGTTGCGCGTGACCACGATGTTGAGCCTCCCCGGCAGCGGCCGGAATTTCGGCGGCAGCGAATCCCAGGTCTTGCGACCCATGATCACCGGGCACCCCAGCGTGGTGCGTTTGAAGTGCGCCATGTCTTCCGGCAGGTGCCAGGGCAGGGCGTTGTCCTTGCCGATCACGCCGTTGGCGGCGCGCGCAAAGATGAGGTGGAGGCGGGGCGGGGAGGTTGCGGGCATGCCGCTATTGTGCCGCCGGCCCCGGGCTGGGCAGCCTCGTGCGCGGAGGCAGCAGCACGCTGGCAATCGCCATCATCACAAAGCCGATGGCCACCCAGTCCTGCCAGTGCGGCACCTCGCCCACGATGAGGGTGGCGCTCAGGGTGCCCACCAGCGGGATGGCCATGATGCTCATGGCGCTGGTGGCGGGCGGCAGGTCGCGCGCCATGCCGAACCAGATCAGCTGCGCGATGCCGTAGTTGACGAACACGCCATACAGCAGGCTGATCCACATGGGGGTGGAGAAGGTTGACGGCGTGGGCAGTGGCTCGAGCGCGAAGGCCAGCGCCCAAACGACCGCGCTGCCCAGCAGCAGCATCCACACCGTGACCACCATGGGCGACAGCGTGAACTTCGCGCGACGAAACATGAGCGTGCCCAGGCCCCAGCAGAAGGCCGCACCCAACATCCAGGCAATGCCCACGGGACGCCCGCTCAGGCTTTGCAGTTCGTGCCAGAGCAACAGGCCGATGGCGATGCCGGCGCACACCACCGCCACGCGCACGCGCGGCGTGATACGTTCACCGAAGAACGCCGCACCGATCAGCACGGTGAAGATCGGCATGGTGAAGCCGAGGATGGCGGCACGGCCCGAGGCCAGCTCTTTCACACCGAAGATGGACAGCGTGTGCCAGCCCAGCACATTGGGCAGACCAAGCCAGGCGATGGTAGCCCACTCGGCGCGTGCCGGCCACATGCGCTCACCGCGCCGCGCCACATACACAAACAACCAGAAACCACCCAGCAGCATGGTGCTGGCGCGGAAGTACAGGGGCGAGAGCTCCTGCAGCGAGAGCTTCATCATGGGCCAGTTCACTCCCCACATGAGCGTGAGCGCCAGCAGCGCCCACAGTTGGCGGCGGTTGATCACGCCGGGATCACACAGCCACGGGCGCTTTGATGGCCGCGTGGTGTTCGTAGCCCTGCACCTCGAAGTCCTCGAACTCGTAATCGAAAATGCTGGCCGGGCGGCGCTTGATGTGCAGCGTCGGGTAGGCCATGGGCTGGCGCGAGAGCTGCAGTGCCACCTGTTCGTGGTGATTGCTGTAGATGTGGCAGTCGCCGCCGGTCCAGATGAAGTCGCCCACGTCCAGGTCGCACTGCTGCGCCACCATGTGGGTGAGCAGCGCGTAGCTGGCGATGTTGAAGGGCACACCCAGAAAGATGTCGGCGCTGCGCTGGTAGAGCTGGCAGCTCAGCTTGCCGCGCCCACCCGGCTCGGTGGCCGGCGCCACGTAGAACTGGAAGAACGCGTGGCAAGGCATCAGCGCCATCTTGTTCAGGTCGGCCACGTTCCAGGCGCTCACGATGATGCGGCGCGAATCCGGGTTGCTCTTGAGCGTGTTCATCACGTCGGTGATCTGGTCGATGTGGCCACCGTCGGGTGTGGGCCAGCTGCGCCATTGCACGCCGTACACCGGACCCAGGTCGCCGTCCTCGCGCGCCCATTCGTCCCAGATGGTGCAGCCGCGTTCCTGCAGCCACTTGACGTTGCTGTCGCCGCGCAGGAACCACAAAAGCTCCACGATGATGGCGCGCAGGAACACCTTCTTCGTGGTGACCAGCGGGAAACCTTCGTTCAGGTCAAAGCGCATCTGGTGGCCAAACACGCTGGTGGTGCCGGTGCCGGTGCGGTCTGTTTTCTGGACGCCCGTGGTGAACACGTGGCGCATGAAGTCTTCGTACTGGGAACGGATGGGACGGGTCATGGATTGCGCAGGGGCAGGGCCCGCGAAGGAGAGGTGATGCGGGCGTCGAAGGGGTGGTGTTGCAGCGCAAACACCTGCTGGATGCGCTTGATGTAGCCCTGGGTCTCGGGGTAGGGCGGCACGCCACGGAATCGGTCGACCGTGCCTTCGCCCGCGTTGTAGGCGGCCAGCACCAGGGGCACGTCGCCCCTGAAATAGGCCAGCAGCCAGCGCAGGTACAACAGCCCGCCGCGGATGTTCTGCTCGGCGTCAAAAGGCTTGCGCACGTTGAAGCGCTCGGCCGTTTCGGGAATGAGCTGCATCAGGCCCTGCGCGTTCTTGTCGGACAGGGCGTTCACATTGAAGTTGGACTCGGCGCGGATCACCGCAAACGCCAGGCCGGGCTGGATGCCGAACTGCGGCGCGAGCTTGTAGACGATCTTCATGATGCGCCGCTCTTCGGGCGTGTCCACCAGGTCCTGGTAACGCGTGGCGAGCGCCGTGACCTCGGCGGCCTGCTGGGCTTCGTTGGCCTTTTGCAGCTCGGTGCGCTCGGCTTGCTGCACGCATTCGGGCTTGTCGGCCGGCGTGGCCAGCCGCTTGAACATGCCTTCGGCGTGGGTGTCGCCCAGCAGCGCGGCGCGCGCGAACCAGTGGGCGGCAAAACCGTCGTTGCGTTCCACGCCGCGTCCGTTGGCATAGAGCCAGCCCAGGTTGTAGGCCGACACCGCATCGCCGGCCAAGGCGGCTTGGCAATAGAGTCGGATGGCGGCTTCGGTGTCGCGTTTCACGCCTTCGCCGTGCTCAAGGCTCTGCGCCTGTTCGCGCCAAGCCTGACGCTGGGCTGCATCCACCGCGTCGGCCGCGTGCGCCTGCCCCGTGGCGGCGAGCGCCAGCGCCAGCAGACAGCGGAGCCAGAGTCGGGAAATCATGATGTAAGCACGCGGCCGGGGTTCAGGAGGTTGTGCGGGTCCAGCGCCTGCTTGATGGCCCGCATCAGACCCAGGGCAACCGGGTCCTTGTAGTGGGGCAGGTGGTCGGCCTTGAGGCTGCCCACGCCGTGCTCGGCGCTGATCGATCCATGGTAGCGCGCCACCGCGTCGAAGACCAGCGTGTTCACGTGCGTTTCCTGCTCGTTCAGGAATTTCCTGGCATCGCCGCCCTCGGGCGCCTGCACGTTGTAGTGCAGGTTGCCGTCGCCGAGGTGGCCAAAATTCACCAGCCGCACGCCGGGGATCTCGCGCTGCAGCAGGGCATCGGTCTCGGCGCAGAAGGCCGGGATGTGCGAGACCGGGATGCTGATGTCGTGCTTGATGTTCAGACCTTCTTCGGCCTGCGCGAGCGGAATGCTTTCGCGGATGTGCCAGAGCGCGTGCGCCTGCGCCAGGCTCTCGGCCACCACCGCGTCGGTCACCAGGCCTTGTTCGAAGGCGGTTTCCAGCAGGCGCTCGAACTGGGTCCGCGCGTGTTCTTCGGATTCACTGTCGCTGTTTTCGAGGAGAACGCAGTAGGGCGTGTCTTGCCACAGCGGCACGCGCAACTGCGGCATGTGTTTGTCCACCAGACTCAGCGCGAACTGGCCCATGACTTCAAACCCGGTCAGTCCTGCGCCCAGGTGCTGGTGGGCCAGGCCGAGCAGGGCCACGGCGGCGTCCAGCGTGGGCAGGGCGGCCCAGGCGGTGAGTTGCGCAGCGGGCAATGGGTAGAGCTTGAGCGTGGCCGCGGTGATCACGCCCAGCGTGCCTTCGCTGCCGATGAACAGGTCGCGCAGGTCGTAGCCGGTGTTGTCCTTGCGCAGACCGGTGAGCCCTTGCCACACCTCGCCTGTCGCTGTCACCACCTCCAGACCCAGGCAGAGGTCGCGCGCGTTGCCGTAGCGCACCACCTGCGTGCCGCCGGCGTTGGTGGCGAGGTTGCCGCCGATGCTGCAGCTGCCTTCGGCCGCCAGGCTCAGGGGGAACAGAAAGCCGGCCTTCTCCGCCGTGTCCTGCAAGGTCTGCAAGACGCAGCCGGCCTCCACCGTCATGGTGAGGTTGGCCGGGTCGATGGCGCGCACGGCATTCAGGCGCATGAGGCTCAGCACCACCTGCGTGCCCGAAGCGTCGGGCACCGAGCCCACCACCAGGCCGGTGTTGCCGCCTTGCGGCACGAGCGAGACACCTGCAGCGACGCACGCGCGCACCACCGCAGCCACCTCGGCGGTGCTGCCGGGCCGCACCACGGCGAGTGCACGGCCGTGGGCGCGCTTGCGCCAGTCCTGTTCCCAGGCCGAGAGGTCGGTGGCGGGATCGTCGTGCGTGAGCACGTGAGCGTCACCCACGGTCTGGCGCAGTTGCGCCAGCAGCCCGGCGTGTTGCGCGCTCATGGCTGGGCGGGGGCAGCGGGCGCCGTGCCCTGCGCTGCGGCGGTGTTGCTGGCCACATCGGCCGCCACGGCTTCCTTGCCGGCCGCGCGCAGGCGGATGCGCACGTGCAGGGCGCAGGCCACGAACAAGGCCACGCACAGCAGCGTCTGGATGAGCGCCAGCCACACCGAAGGGCCGGTGTCGCTGGTGGCGCGCACCACGCCTTCGGTGAAGTACAGCCACACGATCAGGCTGACCCAGCGGTAGGTGTACATGCGGTTTTTCAGCAAACCGGCCAGTGGAATGGTCAGTGGCAGCACCTTGAGCACCAGCCACGACCCGCCCTCGCGCAGGGGGGCCAGCCACATCTCCCACAGGAAGCCGAGCACGATCAGGCCCAGCAGGCTGCCCACCGCCAGCCAGCGGGTGGCGTTGACGGCGCGCGCCGAATCTTCCTGTTCGTGGAGGTGGTCGGCTGGGCTGGTGGGGGGAGTGGTGTCGGGCATAGCAGGCAGGAAAGGGCAGATGGCATGATACCGGGATGACCTTCAAAGAGCGCCTGCGTGCCCTGGAAACCCTCGCTCGCGCCCTGTGGCGCGACGCCTTGAGCTTCCCTTGGGCCAACACCGCCATCACACTAGGCGAACGCTTCCGGGAAGACCGCCTGGGCATCACCGCCAGCAGCCTGACCTTCACGACCACCATCTCGCTGGTGCCGCTGTTCACCGTGGCCCTGGCCATCTTCAGCGCGTTTCCGATGTTCGACCGGCTGCAGGTCACCCTGCAGCGCTGGCTGGTGCAAAGCCTGGTGCCACCCGACATCGCCAAGCAGGTGTTCAGCTACCTCAACCAGTTTGCCGGCAAGGCCGGGCAGATCGGCTGGGCTGGCGCATTGGTGCTGCTGGTCACGGCGCTCGCCCTGATCCTCACCATCGACCGCAAGCTCAACGACATCTGGCGCGTGCGCCAGCCCCGTTCGTTCACGCAGCGGGTGCTGGTGTACTGGGCGGTGCTCACGCTGGGGCCGCTGCTGCTGGCTGGCAGCCTGACGGTGACCACCTACGCCGTCACCGCGTCGCGCGGCGTGGTCTCTGGCCTGCCCGGTGGTGTGCGTTTTCTGCTGGACACCGTGCAGTTTGCCTTGCTCACCGGCGGCATTGCCGCGCTCTACCGCTACGTGCCCAACACGCGGGTGCGCTGGAGCCACGCGCTCATCGGCGGCATCTTTGTGGCCACCGGGCTGGAGCTGGCCAAGAAGCTGCTGGCCTGGTACCTCGCGCAGGTGCCCACGTATTCGGTGGTGTACGGCACCTTTGCCACCGTGCCGATTTTGCTGGTGTGGTTTTACGTGGCCTGGGTGATCGTGCTGCTGGGTGCGGTGGTTTCGGCCTACCTGCCCAGCCTGCTGTCGGGCATTGCCCGGCGCGGCGACACGCCGGGGTGGAGTTTTCAGTTGGCGCTGGAGGTGCTGGAGCAGCTGGACACCGCGCGCGACACCGCACCCAAGGGCCTGAGCCTGGAGGCTCTGGCCCAGGTGCTGCGCGTCGATGCCTTGCAGCTGGAAGAGCCTGTGGCCGCGCTGGTCGCGCTGGACTGGCTGGGCCGGCTGGACGAAGACGGTGAGCGCTACGTTTTGCTGGTGGCGCCGGGCGACACGCTGATGGCGCCACTGGTGGAACGCCTGCTGCTGGCGCGTCAACCCAACACCACGCGCTTCTGGTCGGAAAGCCACTGGGCCAGGCTCACGCTGGCGCAGGCGCTGGCGTCCACGCCCGTGCCGTCGATGGCGCAGGAAATGCTCGAAGGGCCTTCGGTCGCGTCCGGCTGACGCGCCGCTCAGCGCACCGCGAAGGGCGCGCGGAGGAAGCCGCGAAATCGGGCCCGGCCACCGCGCACCGGCGCTTCGGTCAGCTTGAAATCGGGAAAGCGCTGCAGAAAGCGCCCGATGGCGACGCGCCCCTCCAGCCGCGCCAGGCTCAGGCCCGCGCACTGGTGGATCCCGAAGCCGAAGGCCAGGTGTTTGTTGTTCTCGCGCGCGAGGTCCATCACTTCGGGGTCGGTGAACTGCGCCGGGTCCCGGTTGGCCGCGCCGATGCACAGGGTCACCAGCGTGCCGGCGGGCAGGTCCACACCGCCCACCTGCGTGTCTTTGACGGCGCGCCGGTTGCCCAGCTGGTTGGACGATTCGAAGCGCAGGAACTCGTCGACCGCGCGGCTGAGCACCACCTCCCGCGCCGCCGCATCGCCCTCGGTTTGCTTCAACGCTGTGTGCAGAAACTGGCGGGCCTGCGGGTGCTCCTGCAGCGCGATGAGGCCGTTGCCGATCAGGTTGGTGGTGGTCTCGTGGCCGGCGTTCAGCAGGAAGATGCAGTTCTGCAGGAGCTCCACCTCGCTCAACTGCTCACCGCCAGCTTCGCCCTGGATCAGCCGCGTGAGCACGTCGCGTTCCGGGTCGCCGGGGCGCTGCCTGCGCTGCAGCACCAGCGTTCGCAGGTAGCCCAGCATGTCGGTCACGGCCTGGTTGCCCAGGGCTTGCTGCACCGGCGTGATGGTGGGCTCCAGCGCGCCCAGGATCGCGAGCGACCAGTCGCGCAGCGGACCGCGGTCTGCATGCGGCACATCCAGCAGGTTGCCGATGATCTCCACCGGTATGGCCGAAGCGAAGTCTTCGATCAGGTCACCACCGCCGCGCTCGGCCAGCGAGTCCAGCAGGCTGTCGACCAGGGCGATGAGGCCCGGCTCCATGTCGGCAATGGCCCGGCGCGTGAGCGCGCCCATGATCAGCCGGCGCACGCGGGTGTGCAGCGGCGGGTCGTTGAACACCAGGCTGGTGGTGTGGTGCTCGAACAGCGCGGAGCCCGCGCCGTACTTGGGCGCGAACTCGACGTGTTTGTCGGAGCTGAAGGCCTGCGCGTCCCGGTACACCGCCATCAAATCGGCGCAGCGTGTGAGGAACACCGAGCCGTCGGGCATGCGGCGCACGGGCTCGTGCTCGCGCAGCGCGGCGTACACCGGGTAGGGGTTGGCCAGAAAGTCGGGCGGGAGCGCGCGCAGGTCGAACCGGGCAGCGATGTCGCGCGCACGATCGGGCGCCATGGGCGGCGTGATGTGCTCGGGCCGCAGCACAAAACTCATGGCGTGGCGCGCAGAAAGTCGCGCATGGCCGCCAGGGTTTCTTCGGGCGCCTCGGTCATCTGGTGGTGGCCCACCGGCACGTTGACCACCGAAACGCGGTGGCCGGCGGCCTTGGCCGCGGCGACCAGGCCCTGCGCGGCTTTGGGCTGCGTCATCTGGTCCTGCCCGCCCAGCACAAAGAGCACCGGGCAGGTGATCCGCGCCATGGCCGCTTCACCGCCTGCGTAGCTGTCGCAGGCCACGAATCCGCGGTGAAACACATTGACCTTCGCATTGCTGCGCAACACCCGGCGGTTCAACGCAAGACTGGAGCCGTACACCCAGGTGCCGGGACCAAGCGCCGAGGGTGGTGCCGCCAGCGTGCTGCGCGAAAACACGTTGATCATCTTCATGCCCTTTTCGGGCTCGTTCAGTGCAGCCTCGATCAGCGCAGGCGAGACCTTCATGGGGTAGGCCGTGCCCACCAGCACCAGGTGGCTCACACGTTCTTTCAAGCGCGCGGACGCTTCCAGCGCGATGAGGGAGCCCCAGCTGTGGCCGACCAGCGCGGCTTTCTGCACACCCGCCGCGTCCAGCAACGCTGCCACGAAGTCGGCGGCGGCTTCCACCGACGCAGGCGCTTCGCCTTCGCTCTTGCAGTGACCAGGCAGGTCCACCGCCAGCACGTTCCATCCGTGGTGCGCGAGGTAGCGGGTTTGCAGTGCCCACACGCTGTGGTCGTTGAGCACGCCGTGGACGAAGACGACCGTGGGCTTGGCGGCATCGAAGGGCTTGCCGCCGGTATAGCAGTAGGTGTTGGCGCCGTTGACTTGCAGGTACATGGTCAGACCCCCGCCTTTTCCGCTGCCTTGAGAGCGCGCTTGAGATCGTCGATCAGGTCGTCGGCGTCCTCCAGTCCGATCGAGAGCCGGATCGTGCCCGGGCCGATGCCACCGGCCGCCAGCGCCTCGTCGCTCATGCGGAAGTGCGTGGTGCTGGCCGGGTGGATCACCAGCGAGCGGCAGTCGCCCACGTTGGCCAGGTGGCTGAAGATCTTGAGCGCTTCGATGAAGGCCTTGCCCTGCTCGCGGCTGCCCCGGATGTCGAAGCTGAACACCGAGCCTGCGCCCTTCGCGCCGAAGCGCAACAGCTTCTCGGCGAGCGTGTGGCTGGGGTGGCTTTCCAGCAGCGGGTGGCCCACGCGGCTCACCAGCGGGTGGCTGGCGAGAAACTGCACCACCTTTTCGGTGTTGCTCATGTGGCGGTCCATGCGCAGAGAGAGCGTTTCGATGCCTTGCAGGATCAACCAGGCACTGTGTGGCGAGAGGCAGGCGCCGAAATCGCGCAGACCTTCGCGGCGCGCGCGCAGCAGGAAGGCGCCCACCGTGCTCTCTTCGCTGAACACCATGTTGTGGAAGCCTTCGTAGGCTTCGGTGAGCTCGGGAAACCGCCCCGACTTTTCCCAGTCGAAGCTGCCCGCGTCCACCACCACACCACCGATCACGGTGCCGTGGCCGCTCAGGAATTTGGTGGCAGAGTGGTAGACCAGATCGGCGCCGAGCTCGAAGGGTTTGATCAGGTAGGGCGTGGTCAGGGTCGAGTCGACCAACAGGGGCACGCCGGCCTCGTGAGCGATCTGCGAGACGGTGGGGATGTCCAGCACATCCAGGCCGGGGTTGCCCACGGTCTCGCCGAAGAAGAGCCGGGTGTTCGGCCGCACCGCGGCGCGCCAGCCGTCGATGTCGCCCGGTTTGACAAACGTGGTCTCGATGCCGAAACGGCGCATGGTGTAGTGCAGCAGGTTCTGGCTGCCACCGTAAAGCGCGGTGCTCGCCACGATGTGCGAACCCGCGCCCATGAGCGTGGCCACGCTCAGGTGCAGCGCGGCCTGGCCGCTGGCGGTGGCGATGGCGCCAATGCCACCTTCCAGCGCGGCCATGCGCTGCTCGAACACCGCGTTGGTCGGGTTGCTGATGCGGCTGTAAACATGGCCTGCGCGCTCCAGGTTGAAGAGCGCAGCGGCGTGGTCGCTGGATTCGAAGACGAAGGAGGTGGTGAGGTGGATCGGCACGGCGCGCGCGCCGGTGGCGGGGTCGGGCGCGGCGCCCGCGTGCAGCGCGAGCGTGTCGAAGCCTGGGTCTGAATAACCGGACATGGGGAAGTCTCCTGGGTGTGCCGGTGTCGCGGCACGGGGCTGACGCGCACTGGTTTTGAGCGTTATTGTGGGGGTATATTGCGGGCATGCCAGCCCTGCTGGAGACACCACCACAACAGGAGACCAGCCATGAAAGTCAGCGACATCCTTCGCGTCAAGGGCGGCACGCTCTACACCACCCACCCCATGGAAACCCTGCAGCGCGCGGTGGAGACCATGTCGCAGTTCGACATCGGTTCGCTGGCGGTGATGGACCACGGCGAGCTGGTCGGCATGCTGACCTTCCGCGAGATCATCCACACCCTGGCGCGCAACGGCGGCGCCTTGGGCGAGAAGACCGTGCGCACCGTGATGGACGACCACCCCATGAGCTGCACGCCCGAGACCGAGCTGGAGCAGGTGCGCCCCATGATGCTGGAGCGGCACACCCGCTACATGCCGGTGATGGACAACAAGATGCTGATGGGCGTGATCAGCTTCTACGACGTGGCCAAGGCCGTGGTGGACAGCCAGAACTTCGAGAACCAGATGCTCAAGGCCTACATCCGCGACTGGCCGGCCGAAGACGAGCCGCAACCCGCCGCCCGCGCACGCTGAACCGCACAGGCCCCATGAGAAACGCCCCGCAAGCCGGGGCGTTTCTCATAGGGCCAAGGGTTCAACCCATCGTGGCGTGGATCATGTCGCGCACGCGTGGGTAGATCTGCTGGTTCCAGCGCCTCCCGCTGAACACGCCGTAGTGGCCCACGCCGGTCTGCACATGGTGCGTCTTGAGGTAAGGGCGCACGCTGCTGCACAGGTCTTGCGCCGCCACCGTCTGGCCCACCGCGCAGATGTCGTCGCGCTCGCCTTCGACCGTCATGAGCGCGGTGCGGCGGATGGCGGCCGGGTTGACCTTGCGCCCGTTCCAGGTGAGTTCACCGCGCGGCAGGTCGTAGGTCTGGAACACCTTGGCCACGGTCTCCAGGTAAAACTCGGCCGGCAGGTCGTTGACAGCGAGGTATTCCTCGTAGAAATCCTGGATCGCCCGTGCTTCTTCGGTGCGGCCGTGCTCCAGGTGGTCGTAGATGTTTCGGAACGACTGCTTGTGACGCTCGGGGTTCATGGCCATGAAGGCCGAGAGCTGGATGAAGCCGGGGTAGACGCGGCGCATGAAACCGGCGTGCGGCAGCGGCACGTGGTTGATCAGGTTCTTTTCGAACCATTCAATGGGCTTGCTCGTGGCCAACCGGTTGACTTCGGTGGGGTTCACGCGGCAGTCCACCGGGCCGGCCATCAGCGTGAGGCTGCGCGGCTGCGCGGGGTTGTCGTCTTCGGCCATCACGGCCGTGGCGGCCAGGGCAGCCACGCAGGGCTGGCACACCGCCACCATGTGGCTGCCCGGGCCAATGGCCTCGGTGAAGCGGATCATGTAGGTGATGTAGTCGTCGAGCGAAAAGCCACCGTGCAGCAGCGACACGTCGCGTGCGTTGTGCCAGTCGGTGATGTACACGTCGTGGTCCTGCAGCAGGGTGCGCGCGGTCTCGCGCAGCAGGGTGGCAAAGTGGCCGGAAAGCGGCGCCACCAGCAACACCGGCGGCTGCGGCTCCACACCGTCTTTGCGAAAGTGCAGCAGCGTGCCGAAGGGCAGGGTGAGCACGACCTCTTCGGTCACGGGTACGGCCCTGTCGCCCACCATCACCTCGCCGATGTTGTAGGGCGGACGCGAGTGGGTGAGGCGCAGTCGGGAGATCACGTCGCAGGCGGACGCCACCTTGCGCACCACGCTGCGTTCGGTGTCCTGCAACCACAGCGAGGCACTCAGGTGCTGGGCCATGAGTCGCAACGGCGAAAGCAGGTCGGACTGGGTCTGGTAGGCCTGGTACAGCATGTCGGGATCCCGAAACAAGGTGTTGCCCTGCAGGCAAGGAACGCGCCAACCAGCACTGCACCGGCCCGGTGCGTGGTGTGTCATTTTGGTGGCACAGCCCTTGCTGAGAGCAGGGTCTACGACGCAGGGTCAACGAGGAGCAGTCATGGCCACAACGGTACTCACGATCAGCAGCAAGAACTACGGCGCCTGGGCCCTGCGCGGCTGGTTGATGGCGCGCCTGGCCAAGCTGGAGTTCACCGAAAAGATCATTTCCCCCGACGATCCGGCCATGAAAGCCGAGATGTTGCTGCTCTCGGCTTCCATGCGCGTGCCGGCGCTGGAGCACGACGGCATCCACGTGTGGGACACGCTGGCGATTGGCGAATACCTCAACGAAATCAAACCCAAGGCGGGCCTGCTGCCGGCCGACCGCGCGGCGCGTGCGCATTGCCGCGCGATCTGCGGCGAGATGCATTCGGGCTTCAGCTCCATGCGCTCGTCCTTGCCGATGAACATCAAGGCGCACTTTCCGAATTTCAAACTCTGGTCGCGTGCGCGCACCGACATCGACCGCATCGAGGCGATCTGGACGGAGTGTCTGGAAACGTACGGCGGGCCCTACCTGTTCGGTGCCAAACCCTGCATGGCGGACGCGATGTTTGCGCCCGTGGTGACGCGTTTCATCACCTACGGGGTGGCGATCGACGAGGTGTGTGTGGCCTACTGCGACACCATCATGGCGCTGCCGGCGATGAAGGAGTGGGTGGCGGCTGCGGAGGCTGAGCCGGATGACATCGATGAACTGGATGCTGAATTCTGAGCCACCCCCGCCGCGCGGCGCGCGACCCCCTCAAGGGGGCGGCGCCTGCGGCCCGGCAACGCCGGTTCCGCGGCACCTCTGGTCCAAGGCAAATCGCGCCTGCATCATTCCCAAGGGGTCGGCTTCGGAATCTCGCAAACCGGCTCCACATCCACCGTCTTGAAATCCGCCGGAGAAACGATCTCCAGGTACTCCATGTCCGGCGAATAGTCGAACAGGTAGTGGCGAATCCCCGGGCGCTGGTGCACGCAGTCGCCGGCTTCGACCAGCGTCACCTGGTCCTCGTACATGAACTTGGCCCAGCCCTTGATCATGATCACGATCTGGAAGTCGGCTTCGTGCCGGTGCCAGCCCGTGCCTTCCTCGGGCGGCAGGTTGGCCTTGACCAGGTGCGCGATCACCTGGCCGTGCGTGGCTGCGGCGATGCCGAGGTCGCGGTAGAGAAAAAAGTCCCGCAAACCACCACCGACCCATGGGTTGTCGGTGCCTTTGACGTGCGAGAACAGGGTGCTGGTGCGGTCGAGCATGGAACGCTCCTTTCTGGGGCTGCACAGCCATCATTTGCTGCACTGCAGCGCGAAGCACGAAATGTTCCTGTCTCCCGATGGCTCTCAGACGCGGCATGTCGGGCAGATCACGCACCAGACTGGCCCATCGGCGCACCAGCGTGCCTCAGGGATAATCCAGCGCATGAGCGGCAACACCTTCGGCACCCTGTTTTGCGTCACCAACTTTGGTGAATCCCACGGCCCGGCCATTGGCTGTGTGATCGACGGCTGTCCGCCGGGCATGCAACTCAGCGAGGCCGACATCCAGGTCGAACTGGACCGCCGCCGACCGGGCACCAGCAAATTCGTCACCCAGCGCAACGAACCCGACGCTGTCGAGATCCTCAGCGGCGTGTACGAGGGCAAGACCACCGGAACACCCATCGCCCTGCTGATCCGCAACACCGACCAGCGCAGCAAGGACTACGGCAACATCGCCCAGACCTTCCGCCCCGGTCACGCCGACTACACCTACTGGCAGAAATACGGCATCCGCGATCCGCGCGGTGGGGGTCGCAGCTCGGCGCGCCTGACCGCGCCCACCGTGGCCGCCGGCGCCGTGGCGCGCAAGTGGCTCAAGGAGAAATTCGGCACCACCTTCCTCGGCTGCATGACGCAGGTGGGCGACGTGGTCATACCGTTCGAGAGCTGGGACCACGTGCCCCACAACCCGTTCTTCGCGCCCGTGGCCGACGTGTCCGCGATCGAGGACTACATGAACGCGCTGCGCAAGAGCGGCGACTCGTGTGGCGCGCGCATCCGCGTGACCGCGCAAGGCATGCCGGTGGGCCTGGGCCAGCCGCTGTACGACCGGCTCGATGCCGACATCGCCTACGCCATGCTTGGTCTCAACGCCGTCAAGGGTGTGGAGATCGGCGCCGGGTTTGCGAGCGTTTCCGACAAGGGCAGCACCCATGGCGACAGCCTCACGCCCGAAGGCTTCGCTGCCAACAAGGCCGGTGGTGTGCTGGGCGGCATCAGCACCGGGCAGGACCTGGAGGTGTCGATCGCGATCAAGCCGACCAGCTCCATCCTCATTCCGCGCGAGACCATCGACGTGGCGGGGGAGTCCACCGAGATCATCACCAAGGGCCGCCACGACCCCTGCGTGGGCATCCGCGCCACGCCGATTGCCGAAGCGCTGCTGGCGCTGGTGGTGATGGACCACGCGCTGCGCCACCGCGCGCAGTGCGGCGACGTGCATTTGCCCACACCCGACATCGCGGCCAAAGCGCGCGGCTGACCCACAACCCGTTCGGACCGAGACGGCCCTTCGACAAGCTCGGGGCGAACGGAGATTCCTGTGAGCCAGAAAAAGAAACTGTTTCCGTTTGCCATGCTCAGCGCGAGCTACTTCGCGCACATCGGCTTTTTCAACCCCTACCTCCCGCTCTGGCTCAAGGAGCTTGGCTTCAGCCTGCTGGCCATCAGCGTGCTGACCTCGGTGCAGTCGGCCTCGCGCCTGTTTGCGCCGTACCTGTGGGGCTCGCTGAGCGACCGCACCGGCGAGCGCGTGCGGCTGCTGCGCTATGGCGCCACGGCGGCACTCCTGCTCTCGCTGGGCCTGTGGTTCGACCTCGGTGGTGTGGGCCTGTTCGTGGTGCTGCTGCTCACGTTCACCCACACCAGCGGCATGATGCCCATGAGCGAGGCCGCGCTGGCGCACCTGGTGAGCCATGGCGGCGCGTTTGACGCCAAACGTTATGGCCGCATCCGCCTGTGGGGCTCGCTGGGTTTTCTCGTGACGGTGGTGGCCGCGGGTTTCTGGTTCGAGCACTTCGGCCTGGTGCACTTTCCCGCCTGGACGCTTGCCACGCTGGCGGCTGTGACGATCAGCGTGTGGCTCTTGCCCGACTTTCGCGAACCGGGCCACGCCGTCGAGGCGCAGCCCAGCGTGTGGCCGGTGCTGCGCCAGCCAGCGGTGCGCTGGTTGTTCGCGGCGGTGTTCTTCCATGTGCTGGCGCACATCTTCATCTACATCTTCTTCTCGCTCTACCTGGACTCGCTGGGCTACAGCAAGATGGTGATCGGCTTGCTGTGGGCGTTGTCGGTGGTGATCGAGATCGGCTGGTTCTTCACCCAGGGCCGCTGGTTGCCGCGGCTCTCGCTCTCGGCCTGGCTGGTGCTGGCCGCCGCGCTGATGACCTTGCGCATGGGCCTCACGGCCGGCTTGCCGCTGGTGTGGCCCCTGCTGCTGCTCGCGCAGGCCCTGCATGCCATCACCTTTGCCGCGCACCACACAGTGTGCATCGCGCTGGTGTCACACCACTTTCCAGGCCGCTTGCGCGGGCGCGGGCAGGCGCTGTATTCGGTGCTCGGTTATGGCCTGTCGGGGGTCATCGGGGGCATCGCGGGCGGTGTGGTGAGTTCCGCCTGGGGGCTGGCCAGCGTGTTCTGGCTGTCCGCGGCTTGCGCCTTGCTGGCCATGGTGTGTGCGCTGCGCCTGTGGCGTTTGAACCGTCCGGTGGCGAGCGCCTGAGCCTCAGAGCAAGGGGCGCAGGCCGCGCGCGGCCTCTTGCAGCGCCGGCAACACCCGCGCCAGCGCGTCGGCCTGGCTTTCCTGGTTGATCAGCATAGTGATGCTGATGGCGCCGTGCACGCCGTTGTGCCGGTCCAGCAGCGGCACCGCAATGCCGCGCGTGTTCAGCTCCAGCTGCTGCTCCAGGATGGCCCAACCCTGGCGGCTGAACCGTTGCAGTTCGTCGCGCCAGGCCTGTTGTGTGGCCAGGGTGAAGGGTGTGTATGCCTGTAGGGTGCGGGCGGCGAGCCAGGCTTCGGAGGTTGTCTCGCCCAGCCCGGCGAGGATGGCCATGCCCGCCGTGGACAACTGGGCCGGCATGCGGGAGCCGAGGATGTAGCCGGTGTTCATGTGCCGCTGCGCACCGCTGCGCGCGATGTAGACGACCTCCTCGCCGTCGAGCACGCCCAGGTAGGCGATTTCCTGCGTGGCGCCGGCGATGCGTTGGAGGAATGGGTGAACCAGGCGCGGGAACCGCGCCGATTCCAGGTAAGCGTGGCCCAGACGGAGGATGCGTGGCGTGAGCCAGAACAGCTTGCCGTCGGTGCCCACGTAGCCCAGGTGCGCCAAGGTCAGGAGGTAGCGCCGGGCCGCGGTGCGTGTGAGCCCGCAGCGCGCGCCCGCCTGGCTGGCCGTCAGGCGCGGGTGCTGGTCGTCAAACACCTCGATGATGCCGAGGCCTTTTTCCAGGCCGGCGATCCAGTCGCGTTTGTCCAGCGACGGCGTGGGCGAGGGCGTGATGATGTCCATGGGGTAAGGGTGGGGCGGCAGTGGAAAACCCGCAATTCGATCGATGATCGAACTGGAATGCGCGATTATCGATCATAGGCAACCGCTTGTTTGCCTTTTTCAGGGCTGGTGCTTCTACAGTGCCAAGAGAGTGCGGCCCCTGCATGGGCGGGTGCGCCTGCGCCCCACCCGGAGACCCCGCATGAGTGACCTGCTGCTCAACCCCACCGAGGGCCGAGAGCCCCTGCAAGCTTCTTTCAGTGACGCTGCCAACCCGTTGGGGCTGGATGGCATCGAGTTCATCGAATACGCCACCTCGCAGCCGCAGGCCCTGGGCCAGGTGCTGGAAATGATGGGCTTTCGACCGGTGGCACGCCACCGCTCGCGCGAGGTGTTGCTGTACCGGCAAGGCGACCTCAACATCGTGGTGAATGCCCATCCGGTGGACGCGCGGGGCGCCGGCCACGGCAGCGGTGTGGCCACGCTCTCGGCCATGGCCTTGCGGGTGCGCGACGCCGGTGCGGCCTACAAGTGCGTGCTGGAGCGAGGCGCCTGGTCGGTCACCACCCGTGCCGAGGTGATGGAGCTCAACATTCCGGCCATCCACGGCGCGGGCAGCAGCCGCATCTACTTCGTGGACCGGTACAAGGAGTTCTCCATCTACAACGTGGACTTTGTGCCCATCCCCTCGGTGGACCAGCACCCGCCGGCCACCGCCGGCATCCACTTTTTCGGCGTCGTGCAGTACATCGGGCCCGAGCGCAGCAACGACTGGATTGCGTTCTACAACGAGCTCTTTGGCGCCGAGCTGATTCCCGATGAACAGCGCTTCGGCATCATGCCCAAGGGCATGTTGTTGCGGGTGCCTGCGCTAGACCCGGCCAACCGGTTCATGCTGCAGTTGATCGAACCCGAACTCAACGTGGTCGACAGCGACGAGCGCCTGCAACGCATCGGGCTGGGCGTGCCCGACGTGCTGGCCGCGGTGCGGGCGCTGCGCGCCCTGGGCGTGGAGTTTGTTGAAACCCAGGCGGCGCACACCGAGCAGCGGGGTGCGATCAGCAAGACCTACCTGGGCTCGGTGGTTTTCGAGCTGGTCCACAGTGAAAAGGCGTGAGGCCATGAACACACACCGCGCTGCGACCGAAGCCATCAGCGGCTTCGGCATGGACACCATCACGCTGGCGGGCCCGCTGGAGGCCAAGCTCGCCGCCATGAAAGACGCGGGCTTCACGCAGGTGATGCTCAAGGCCAACGATCTGGTGGGGCACCCCGGCGGCCTGGGTGCGGCGTTGCAGGCGGTGAAGGACAGCGGTCTGCGCGGCACCGGCTTCCAGGTACTGCGCGACTTCGAAGGCCTCTCGGGCCACCTGCACCTCTACAAGGTCGACATCGCCAAGAGCATGCTCGAGATGTGTGCCGCGCTGGACTGCAAGGTGCTGCTGGCGTGTTCCTCGACCTCGGTGCACGCTTCGCAAGACCTGGATCACATCGCACGCGACCTGCGCAAGTTGGCGATGCTGGCGATTCCCTTCGGCATCCGCATCGCTTACGAAGGCCTGTCCTGGGGCCGAACGATCAACGAGTTCACCACCGCGTGGGACGTGGTCTGCCGCGCCGATTGCCCCAACCTCGGTCTGGGCATCGATTCGTTTCACATCTTCGCGGCCAAGACCCCGCTGGACGAGATCGACTACCTCGATCCTTCCAAGATCTTCCTGGTGCAGCTGGCCGACTTCATGTGGCAAGAGACCAAAACCTTCGAGGAGCGCATGACCACCGCGCGCACCTTCCGTGTGTTTCCCGGCGAGGGTGTGCACAGCGAACAGCTGGTCGAGCTGGTGCTCAAGCTTGACGCGCTGGGCTACGAAGGCGACTACAGCTTCGAGGTGTTCAACGACGACTACCAGCAGATGCCGCTGCCGATGGTGGCCGAGCGCGCGCGCCGCTCGGCGCTGTGGCTGGCCGAGGACGTGATGCGCCGGTCGATGCCGCTGCCCAATCAGATGCGCCTGAAGCCAACGCGCGCCTGAGTTCAGCCCCGCCGCACCCGCACGCCCAGCCCGCCGCACAGCGCAATGAGCGCAATGCCTGCCATCGACCAGGCATCGGGCGTGTGGCCGAAGACCCACCAGCCGGCCAGCGTGGCGAAAGCGATCTGCGCGTACATGTAAGGCGTGAGGCGCGAAGCCGGAGCATGGTGGTAGGCCTGGATCAGCAGGTAGTGGCCGATCGAGCCGAACACGCCCATCAATCCCGCGAGCACCCAGAGCCGCCAGTCGGCCATGGGCGCCCAGGCCCAGGGCAACGCCAGCGAACAGCAGACCAGCCCGAGCAGCCCGGTGTAGAAGTGCATGGTGCCCGGGTCTTCGGTGCGCACCATGCGGCTGGTGACGATCTGGTAGGCGGCGTTCACCAGCACCAGCAACAGCGGCATCAGCATCGCGCCATGGAAGTCGCTGCCTTTGGGCCGGATGACGATCAGCGCGCCGACCAGGCCCCCCGCCACCAGGGTCCATGACAGGGCGGACACGCGTTCGCGCAGCATCAGCGCGGCCAGCAGGGTGACCACCAGGGGCACCAGCATCATGATGGCGGTGAACTCGCCCACCGGCACATGGCGCAGGCTGATGAAGGCCGCCACGCTGGAGCCCACCATCAGCACGCCGCGCCCGAGGTGCCAGCCCGGCGCCCGTGTGTGCAGCAGGCTGCCCCTGCGCTGCGGCATCAGCAGGGCCGTGGTCATCACGGTCTGGGTGAGGTAGCGCAGCCAGACCGCCATGACCACGGGCACGACCGGGCCGACAAACTGCGATGTGGTGTCGAGCAAGGCAAAGCACAGCGTGGCGCCGATCACCAGGGCGATGCCCAGGACGGAGTGCTGTGTGGCAGCCTGGTCGCTCACGCCGGCTCAGTAGCTCAGCCGCGCCACCGAGCGCAGCACCTCGGCGGTGGTGCTGGGCAGGCCGAAGAATTCGAGGTACGCGGGGATCTGTTCAAACAGCATGTCCGAACCCACCTGCACCTGGCAGCCCCGCGCGCGGGCCGCCGCGAGAAAGGCCGTGGTTTCGGTGCGCATGACCACCTCGCCCACGAAGGTGTGCGGTTGCAGGCGCGTGACATCGAGTGGCAGCGGGTCGCCTTCGTTCATGCCCATCGGCGTCGCATTCACCACGAGGTCAAAGCCGGCCGGGTCGTTGCTGCCAGTGCTCACGGTGATGGCCGGGTGATGGTCGCGGATGCGCTGGCCCAGGGTCTCGGCGGACGCGGTGTTGACGTCGAAGAGGCTGATGGCCGCCACGCCCGCACCAGCCAGCGAGGCCGCAATGGCGCAACCCACGCCGCCGCTGCCCACCACCAGCACGCGCGCGCCGGTCAGGTTCAGGCCCTTGCGCTGGACCCCGCGCACGAAGCCGGCGCCGTCGAACTGGTCACCGACCAGGCGCCCGTCGGGCAAGCGCTTTACCGCGTTGCAGGCACCGGCCACTCTCACGGTGGGCGTGACATCGTCGAGCAACCCGACCGTGACCACCTTGTGCGGCATGGTGATGAGCGCGCCGCGGATGTTGGTGAGCGTGAAGACCGACCTGAGGAAGGCCGGGTAGTCGGGCGTCTGGCAGCCCATGGGCACCACGACCACGTTGACACCCGCCTGCTCGAAGTACGGGTTGTAGATCATGGGCGACTTGAAGCTGTGCGTCGGGTAGCCGATGTGGGCGATGAGCTCGGTGGTGCCGTTGATCATGGTGGTGCGGGTTCGAGGCGCAAACGCGTCAGCCTTTTTGTGCTCGTGCGTGGTTCACCGCGGTGCGCAGGCCCAGCAGGTAACTGTCGACGCCGAAACCGGCGACCTGGCCCTGAACGATGTCGGCCAGCACCGAGTGGTGGCGGAACGCCTCGCGCGCGTGGATGTTGGACATGTGCACCTCCACGATCGGGCAGGTCAGGATGCTCAGCGCATCACGAATGCCGTAGCTGTAGTGGGTCCACGCGCCCGCGTTGATCAGCACCGCGTCCACCTTGTCATGGTGGGCCTGGTGGATGCGTTCGCACAGGGCGCCTTCAAAGTTGGTCTGAAAGTTCTCCACCGCCACGCCCAGTTCCTTTCCCAGTACACCGAGCTGGTCGTTGATCTGGTCGAGCGTGACCGTGCCGTACTGCTTGGGGTCGCGCTTGCCGAACATGTTGAGGTTGATGCCGTGCAGGACGAGAACTTTCATCTTTTCTCCAGGGTGTTGAGAGGACGCGCGGACCGCCAGGCCAATGGGCGACACGACCGCGCGCAGTGCCGATTATTTGCTGCGCACCTTGGTCAGCTCGGCCTGCAGGCTCTGCATGGTTTCCTGGCCCACGGCCACCGAGTACTTGGCGATCACCGGGCGCATGCGGTCACGCAGCCTTTCGGTTTCGGCCGGCGAGAGTTCGCTCACCTGCATGCCGCCCTTTTTCATGTTGTCCAGCGCGGCGGCCACCTGGCCGCGTGCCTGCTCGCGCTGGTACTTGGCGGCTTCCACCGCCGCGTCGGCAATGATTTTCTTTTGCGCAGCGTCCAGGGTGTCCCAGAACTTCTTGCTGATGACCACGGACTGCGGGTTGTACTGGTGGTTGCTCAACACCACGTGCTTCTGCACCTCGTAGAACTTGTTGGCATTGATCACCGTGATCGGGTTTTCCTGGCCGTCGATGGCCTTCTGCTCCAGCGCGGCGTACACCTCGGGGAAGGGCAGGGGCGTGGGGTTGGCGCCCAGGGCCTTCACCCAGTCCACGTTGATCGGGTTGGGGATCACGCGCAGCTTGAGGCCTTCCAGATCTTCGAGCTTGGTGATGGGACGCTTGCTGTTGGTGATGTTGCGAAAGCCCAGTTCAAAGTACGCCAGGCCGATCAGGCCCTTGTCCTGCAGCTTGTCGTGCAGCTTCTTGCCGAACGGGCCGTCGACCACGGCGTCGGCTTCCTTGGAGTTCGCGAACATGAAGGGGAAGTCGTAGATCGCGAATTCCTTCACCTGGCTGGCGAAGATGCCCGAGTTCATCGAGGCCATTTCCAGCGTGCCGCCCTGAATGGCCGAGACGTTGGCCTGGTCGCTGCCCAGCGTGCCGCCGGGGAACAGGTTGACCTTGATCTTGCCGCCCGACTTGGCCGCCACGATCTCGGCAAATTTTTCCAGACCCATCACGATCGGGTGACCCTTGGGGTTCTGGGTCGCGAACTTGATGGTCTTGTCCTGGGCGTGGACAGTGCCGAAAGCGGTCACTCCGAGGGCGGCGACGAGGGTTTTGAGCATCAGGCGTTTCATGTTGTCTCCAAAGAACAGGGTGGCAGTGCGCTGGGCGTGAACCAAAGCCTGTGGCGCACCACGCACAGGCCGTGTGTGAAACAGAGGACTCAGCCCGCCAGCCAGCGGGCGGGGACCATGACGATCTGGGGGAACAGCACCATCAGGAACATCAGCGCGAACTGGGCCAGCATGAAGGGCCACACGCCCTTGGTGACGTCGTCCATGCTGATCTTGCCGACGCCGGCCACGGTGTTGAGCACGGTGCCCACCGGTGGCGTGATCAGGCCGATCGCGTTGTTCATGATGAAGAGCACACCGAAATAGACCGGGTCGATGCCTGCGGCCTTGACGATGGGCATCAGCACCGGCGTGAGGATCAGGATGGTGGGTGTCATGTCCATGGCCGTGCCGACCACGATCACCAGCACCATGATGGCGGCCATGAGCAAGCGCGGGTGTTCGAGCAGCGGCTCCAGCAAGGACACCAGCTGGTCGGGCAACTGCGCCACGGTGATCAGCCAGGCCGAGACCATGGCGGCGGCCACCAGGAACATGATCACGGCGGTGGTCTTGGCTGCGGCCAGGAACAATCCGAACAACTGGTTGAGGCGCAGCTCACGGTAGACGAACACCGAGATCACCAGCGCGTACACCGCCGCCACCACGGCCGCTTCGGTGGGCGTGAACACACCGAACTTCAGGCCCACCACCACGATCACCGGCAATCCCAGGGCGAACAGCGCGTCCTTCAGCGCCGCGAAGATCTCGCCCCGGTTCTTGCGTCCGGGCGGGGTCACCATTTCCTTGCGTGCCACGTACCACCAGGTGAAGCACAGCGCCATACCCAGCAGCAGACCCGGTGCGATGCCGGCCAGGAACAGCTTGGAGATCGACACGTTGGCAGCCACGCCGAAGATCACGAATCCGATGCTGGGCGGGATGATGGGCGCGATGATGCTGGCCGAGGCCAGCAGGCCAGCAGAGCGGGCCTTGTCGTGCCCGGCGTGCACCATCATCGGTAGCAGCAATGCCGAGAGTGCCGCCGCGTCGGCCACCGCAGACCCCGACAGCGCGGCCATGAAAACGGCGGCCATGATGCCGACATAGCCCAGGCCGCCGCGCACATGGCCCACCAGCGCCATCGCAAAGTTCACGATGCGGCGCGACAGGCCCCCCGCGTTCATGATTTCGCCAGCCAGCATGAAGAAGGGCACGGCCAGCAAGGGAAAGCTGTTGGAGCCTTCGATCAGGTTCTGCGCCAGGATCTGCGCGTCGAACATGCCCAGGTGCCACATGAGCGCGGCCCCGCTGAGCATCAGCGAGAAGGAAATGGGGATGCCGATGGCCATGGCGGCCAGCAAGGAACCCAGGAAGATGGCAATGGTCATGTCGTGCCTGCCTTGGGGTCAGGGATGGGGATTGCCGTGCGGCATGTCTTCCGACTCGCGAATGCCGATGAGCTCGCTCTCGGACATGTGGCCCGCGAGCAGGCGCCACAGGTGCAGCAGCAGGATGGGTGCGGCCAGCACCGCGAAGACCAGGCCGCTGGCGTAGAAGTAGCCCATGGAGGTTTCCATCACCGCGCTGGTGGAGTCCCAGTTGATCTTTGTCTGCTCCCAGGCACCCTGGAAGATCAACCAGCACACAAAGAGCATGAGCATCAGGCTGACCGCGAGGCAGAGCTTGCGCCCGGCCACCGGCAGGCGGGAGATCAGCGAATCGGTGCCGAGGTGGGCGCGTTCATTGAGGGCCACCACGCCGCCGAGGAAGGTCATCCAGACGAACAGCCAGCGCGAGAGCTCTTCCGACAGGGTGATGCCGGAGTTGAAGCCGTAGCGCATGACCACATTGCCAAACACCATCACCACCATCAGGGCGAGGAACAGCACCATCAACCAGGACAGGGCCTGACAGTACTTGTCGATGAGGGTCTGGATCACGCGCGTCTCCTGGATCGTTTGAGTCAGTAATGTACGAACTGGTTAGTTTTTAAAGATCGGTATTTACCCTAGGTTCGCCAGCCGGCCGTCGGGTCGTGAAACGGGGCCCCGGGTGCGGGGGAGGGGTCAGGCGCGAACGAAGCGCAACACCATTTCGGTGATGCTGGCGCGCCGCTGGGCAGCGACCTTCGGGTCGGTCAGATCGCGCTTGAAGATCAGGCCGAAGGTGTGGCGGTTGGAGACGTTGAAGAAGGTCAGCGCCGAGATGGAAGCGTGGATGTCGATCGGATCCAATCCCGGGCGAAAGTCGCCCGCAGCCACACCGCGTTCGTACAGCTCGCGGATCGACGATATGGCCGGTACGTTGAGTTGCTGGATGCTCTGGCTTTGCGCCAGAAATTGCCCGCGGTTCATGTTTTCCGAGATCACGAGGCGGATGTAGTTCTCGTGGCTGACGTGGTGGTCGAAGGTGAACTCGACCAGCCGACGCAGGGCAGCCACAGGCGCCAGATTCTCCAGGTGCTGCTGGCTTTCGATTTCGCGCATGCGCCGATAGGACTCTTCGAGAGCGGCCAGATACAGGCCTTCCTTGCTCTCGAAATAGTAGTAAATCATGCGCTTGCTGGTCTGCGTGGCGGCCGCGATTTCGTCGATGCGCGCGCCCGCCAGGCCCTTTTCCGCGAACTCGGCCATGGCCACTTCCAGGATGTTGGCCATGGTCCGCTCCGGGTCGTTGGTGCGGGTGGTCTCCTTGGGCGGTGCGGCCTTGCGGGCACCGCGTCGCGTGGAATGTACCGTTTCGTTCATTTCCGCAGTATAGGGTCGCAGGCGGCATAACCTGCGTACCGCGCTCAGGGCACCGGGTCTTGCACACCACCGCGGCGCAACGGATTGAACCCCGTGACCAGCGCCGTGGCCAGCAGCACCAGCGCGCCGCCGGCAAAGATGCCGGGCGACAAGGCCTCGCCCAGGAACAGATGCCCCCAGGTCACGCCGAACACCGGAATGAGAAAGGCCGGGCTCATGGCCGCCACGGGCGTCACATGGCGAATGATGCGCAGGTGCGCCCAGTAGGCGAGACCGGAGGTGACCACACCCATGACGAACAGGGCGCCGAGGGCCGCCGGCGTGAAACGCGCTTCGGGCCAGGCCCAGAGCGCACCGGGAAACACCAGCACCATGGCCGCGAGGTGGATGCCGGCCGCAATGGCCAGCGGCTGCATGCGCGTGGTGGCGCGTTTCATGAGCGGGGTGGAGCAGCCGTAGCAGGCCGCGGCCAGCACACAGGCCAGGGCCGCGGCGATGGTGCCTGCGTCGGGTTGCACCGGTCCGAGCCGCACGATGAGCCCCACACCGATGAAGCCGCTCAAACAGCCCAACAGCTTGCGCCCGGTGAGCGTGTCTTCCTTGAACCAGGCAGAGGCCAGCGTGCCGAACAACACCGCTGTGGTGTTGAGCAAGGCGCTGTAGCCGGCCGGCAGGCGCAGCGCGGCCCAGGCATAGAGCAGGAAGGGCGCGGCCACCGAGAGCGCGCCGAGCAGCAAGAGTTCGCGCCAGTGCTCCCAGGGCCAGCGCTGTTTCAGGCCCCGCATGATGAACGCCAGCGTGAGGCCCGCCAGCGCCACGCGGCAACCCGCCAGCACCATCGGCCCGATGACGGGGCTGGCGATGCGGATGAACAGAAAGGACGCGCCCCAGAGCGCGGACAGGCCCACGAGCTGGGCGAAGTGGCGGGTTTTCACCGACCGATTGTGCGGTGCGGTCTGGCCCGCACCGCTGTGCCCGCTGTCGCGAGCAGGACTCGCCGCAGGGTCAGGCGGCCTGGGCCTTGTGCGCCAGGCCTTCGATGGCCAGCCGGTAACCGTCGGTGCCGAAACCCACCACGATGCCGGCTGCGGCCGGCGACAGGTAGGAGTGGTGGCGGAAGGCTTCGCGCGCATGCACGTTGGAGATGTGCACCTCGATCACCGGCAGCGGTTTGACGCCGCTGATGGCGTCGAACAAGGCCACCGAGGTGTGGGTGAATGCGCCGGCGTTGAACACCACGCCAGCGAGTTCACCGGCCTTGAAACGACGGCCCGCGTCCTGGACCTTGTCGATCAGCGCACCTTCGTGGTTGCTCTGAAAACATTCAACGGCAAAGCCCAGGCGCTGCCCATGGGCCATGCATTCTTTTTCCACATCGGCCAGCGTGGTCGCGCCGTAGAGCTCGGGCTCGCGTGTGCCGAGCAGGTTGAGGTTGGGGCCGTTGAGGATGAGCAAGGTCTGCATGGTGGCGTGTTTGGCTGGGGGGGGCGTGGAAAGTATAGGTGGCAGGGCGCGCCCCGCTGGACTGTGCGTCGAGGGTTTGCCCCATGTCGGTCACTTTGACAGGCGCGCCCTGCCGTGGCCGTGGTCACGTGTCAGACCGATGATTCATTGGGCTTTCCTGGACTCGGTGTGAATCTTGCAAATGGCGCGGCGGGTTCGGCGAGTTTCGCCGGGCTTCACGCAGACAGGCCGCGACCGCGGCACATTCCAACAAGATCCCAGGAGACATTTCCATGAGCTTTCAGCGCATCCGGTCTTTCTTGCGCGCCGCGCTGCTACCCACGTTGGCCGCTGCATCGATGGCGGCACACGCAGGGCCGTTCAGCAGCGTTTTCTTTTTCGGTGACAGCTTGTCGGACACCGGCAACCTCAGCATCGCGACCGGGGGTGCATTGCCCGGTACGGCGCAGCCCTATGCGTCCGGGCGGTACTCCGATGGCCCGCTGTGGGTGGAGACTTTCGCCGCCGGGCTGGGGCTGGCGGGCCAGGCCAACCCGTATTCGGTGGGGGGCAATAATTTCGCGTTCGCCGGTGCCCGCACTGGCGCTGCTGGCAGCCCACCGGGTGTGCTTGCGCAGGCAGTCGGCATTTGGGGCGCCAGTTTTGTGGCCGACCCCAACGCCCTGTATGTGGTGGTGGGCGGCGGCAACGACATGCGGGATGCACGCCTGATCTCCACCGGGGACCCGGCGCTCGACGCGACTGCCCGCCAAGCCGCAGCGCTCGCCGCGTTCAACAACCTGGCCACCACCATCGGCTATCTCGCGGCCTCCGGTGCCCGCAACGTGCTCATTTCCACGTTGCCCGACCTGGGTGCCACGCCGGAAGCGGCCTTTTTGAATCTGCAGGCAGCGTCCACCGACGCCACCAACCGTTTCAATGCGTTGGTGCCCTTGCTGCTGTCGGCCTATGCCGGTGTCAATGTCGAACTGCTCGACATGGCGGCGATCGCCGCAGACGTTCGCCTCCATCCGGATGAATTCGGCGTGACCAACGTGGCCTTTCCTTGCGGCGGTTTCGCCGGCAGCCAGGGTGCGAGCTGCGCCACCTCGCTGTTCTCGGATGCCCTGCACCCTTCCGCGTATGCCCACCGCCTGATCGGCGAAGCCGCGCTGGCTGTTTATGGCGTTCCCGTGCCGGGCACGCTGGCGCTCATGGCGCTGGCCTTGCTGTTGCTGGTGGCCGTTCAGCGCAGCCGCATGGCCTCTGGCCGCGTGATGGTCGCGGTGCTCAAACCAGCGGCACCGTGAGCTGCTGAATCACCGCCGAGGTGTCGGGCCGCACACCGCGCCACCAGGCAAAGGCCTCGGCGGCCTGCTCGACCAGCATGCCCACGCCGTCGGCCACCCGGCTCGCGCCGGCGGCCTGGGCTTGCTTCAGGAAAGGCGTGAGGCCCTTGCCGTAGACCATCTCGTAGGCGATGGCACCCGGCGCGAACAGACCCTCGGGCAAAGGCAGCGCTTCCTGCGTGAGACCGGTGGAGGTGGCGTTGATCACCACATCGAAACTCTGGCCTTGGAGGTCGTCGTAGCCGCCCGACTGCAGTTGGGCGTGTGCCGCAAAGTCGCGCTTGAGCGCGTGGGCCTTGTCGGCTGTGCGGTTGGCCACCGCCATGAGTGCGGGTCCTTCGGCCGCGATCGGCAGCAGCGCACCGCGCGTGGCACCGCCCGCACCCAGCAGCAGCACCCGTTTGCCAGCCAGCGGGCAGCCCAGGTTGCGCTGCAGGTCGTTGACCAGACCCACGCCGTCGAAGTTGTCGGCCAGGATCCGGTCGCCTTCGAACCTGAGGCAGTTGGCCGCACCCGCCAGCCGGGCGCGCTCGCTGGGCTCGGTGGCGATTTCAAACGCCTGCAGCTTGAAGGGCAGGCTCACGTTGAGCCCGCGGCCGCCACCGGCGCGAAAGCCCAGCACGGTCTCAACGAAACCGTCCAGCGGTGTTTCGATGGCGGTGTAGCCGATGTCCTGCCCGGTGGCCTGTGCGAAAAGGCTGTGGATCAGGGGCGACTTGCTGTGGCCAATGGGGTTGCCGAGAACGGCGTAGCGGTCGGTCATGGGTTTGCGGTGGTGTGGGGTGCGCCGAAGGATGAGCGGCGATTGTGGCGCAAGCCCCTGCGCCTTTTGCGGTCAAGGGGCACGGCCTAACATCGCTGCCATGACCACATCCCTCAAGATCGATTTTGTGTCCGACGTGTCCTGCCCCTGGTGCGCCGTCGGGCTGGGCGCGCTCGAAGAAGCGCTGGGCAAGTTGCAGGGCGAGGTGTCGGCCGAGCTGCACTTTCAGCCATTTGAACTCAACCCGAAGATGCCTGCCGAAGGCCAGGACATCGGCGAGCACTTGACGCAGAAGTACGGCTCCACCGCAGCGCAGCAGGTGCAGATCCGCGACACCATCCGCGCGCGTGGCGCCGAGGTGGGTTTTGTCTTCAACCCGGAGGGCCGCGGCCGCATCTGGAACACCTTCGATGCGCACCGCCTGCTGCACTGGGCCGAACATGAAGGCGCACCGGGACAACAACACGCGCTGAAGAAAGCCCTGCTCGCGGCCTGCCACACACGCTCGGAGGCCATGGGTGACCACGCCGTGTTGATGGCTTGCGTGCGCGAGGTGGGGCTGGACGAGGTCCGTGCGCAAGCCATTCTGGCGAGCGACGAGTTTGCGCAGGCGGTGCGTGAGCGCGAGGGCTTCTACACCAGCGTGGGCATCCACTCGGTGCCGGCGGTGATCGTCAACGACCGGCACCTGATCTCGGGCGGCCAGCCGGCGGCGGTGTTCGAGCAGGCGCTGAGGCAGATTGCTTCGGAAATGGTTTGATGGGGCGGGGAGCCCTCACCCCCGCCCTCTCCTGCAGGGAGAGGGAGTGAAGGCTCATCAGGCGGGCTGGGTGAGCGCCTTGGCGATGCGGTTTCTGCCCACGGTGGGCTTGGGCACCTTGCCCGGCAAGTGGCTGAACCAGGCGCGCACGTCTTCGTCCAGTCCGATGCCGTGCATGTAGTTGTAGATCGCCTTGCGCAGGCCCACACCCAGTGCGTCGTGGTCCACGCCGCTGGGGTCGATGAAGCCGATGTCGTTCTTGGCGAACGTGACCGGCGGCAGCGGGATCAGCTCGATGCCGTAGGCGGCCGGATCCAGGCCCACGGGTGAGTGCACGGTGCACGAGAAGCGGTGGAAGAAGCCGCTCTGGATGCAGCCGTTCTCGAACAGCTGGCGCACGTACTCCAGCGCGTCCACGGTGTCCTGCACCGTCTGCGTGGGAAAGCCGTACATGAGGTAGGCGTGCACGAGGATGCCGGCATCCGAAAAGCCCTTGGTCACGCGCGCCACCTGCTCCACCGTCACACCCTTTTTCATCAGCGTGAGCAGGCGGTCGGAGGCCACTTCGAGCCCGCCGCTCATGGCGATGCAGCCGCTGTCGGCGAGCAACTGGCAGAGCTCGGGCGTGAAGGTTTTTTCAAACCGGATGTTGCCCCACCAGGAGATGGGCAACTGGCGGCGGATGAGTTCGTCGGCCAGCGCTTTCAAGGCCTTGGGCGGTGCTGCTTCGTCCACGAAGTGGAAGCCGGTCTGGCCGGTCTCGTTCACGATGGCTTCGATGCGGTCGGCGAGTGTGGCAGCTGATGCGGTTTCGTAGCGGCTGATGTAGTCCAGGCTCACGTCGCAGAAGCTGCACTTCTTCCAGTAGCAGCCGTGCGCCACGGTGAGCTTGTTCCAGCGCCCGTCGCTCCAGAGCCGGTGCATGGGGTTGAGCATGTCGAGCAGGCTCAGGTACCGGTCCAGCGGCAGCCCGTCCCAGGTGGGCGTGCCCACCTCTTCGAACGGCACCTCCGACTCGACGAAGTTGATGTAGCGCACGGTGGCTTCTTCGCGCACGAAGGTGCGCACGAGGCGCTGTTTCGAGCGCTTTCTCTGCAGGTACTCCATGAGGGCCAGCAAGGGCCGCTCCCCGGAATCGAGCGTCACGAAATCCACCAAGTCGAACACGCGCGGCTCGGCGAGTTCGCGCAGCTCGGTGTTCACAAAGCCGCCGCCCAGCGCAATGGTGATGTGCGGGTTCTGCGCCTTGATGGTCTGCGCCATGCGCAGCGCGGCGTAGAGCGCGCCGGGGAAGGGCACCGAGAGCAGCACCAGGTCGGGCTTGTGCTGCGACAGGGTGGCCAGCGTGAGCGTGTGCAGGATCTCGTCGACCAGCGTGAAGGGTGCAGCGAGTGCGGCCGCCATGGGCTCGAAGGTGGGCTGGCTGCTGGCCAGCGACTCGGCGTAGCGCACGAAAGCAAAACGATCGTCGACCGCGTCGCGCAACACGTCGGCCAGGTCGTTGAGGTAGAGCGTGGCGATGTAACGCGCCTTGTCCTGCACGCCGAGCGCACCAAAGGCCCAGGCCAGCGGGTCGCCGCCTTCTTCACTGAGTGCCGCGTCCACATACACCTCCAGCGCGGCAAAGCGAGGACCTTCGGGCAGCAGCTCGCGCGCGGCGATGCGGTGCGCCAGGGTCGAGTCGCGGCCTTGCAGAAAGGCGATCACCAGGCCGATGGTGGCGCGGTAGCGGGCGAACTGGTCGAGGAAGGCGTGCACGCTGGCCGTGCGGTCGGCCTCGGCCTGCGCCAGCGCGTGGCTGCGCACGGACTCCAGCCCGGCGGGCGAAAACAGCTTGAGCACCAGCGCCAGCGCCAGGTCGGCCTGCACCGCATCGACCCCGCGCGAACGCAGGAAGCCGGTGATGTAGGCGGTGGAGGGGTAGGGCGTGTTGAGCTGCGTCATCGGGGGGATGAGGCTCAGCACGCGCAGGGCTGGGGTGGTCATGGTGTCGCTTCGGGGGGTTCCCGATTGTGAGGCTTGGGACCGCTCCAGCCGACCTCACCCACCCGATGGGCGGGCGAGGACCCGGAAATCAGACCGGGTATTCAGACAGGGGCACGCAACTGCAGAACAGGTTGCGATCCCCATACACGTTGTCCACACGCCCCACCGGCGGCCAGTACTTGGCGTGCGCCCGGGTCGAGGTGCTCGCCGCACCCACGTCGCGCGCATAGGGGTGTGACCAGTCGGCCGTCATGAGGCTCGCCGCCGTGTGCGGCGCGTTCTTCAGCGGGTTGTCGTCCTGCGGCCAGGCGCCGGCTTCCACGAGGCGGATCTCTTCGCGGATCGCGATCATCGCGTCGATGAAGCGGTCCAGCTCCTCCAGCGTCTCGCTCTCCGTGGGTTCCACCATCAGCGTGTTGGCCACCGGGAAGGACAGCGTGGGCGCGTGGAAGCCGTAGTCCATCAGGCGTTTGGCCACGTCCTCGGCCATCACGCCGCTGGTGTCCTTGAAGTGGCGCAGGTCCAGGATGCACTCGTGCGCCACGTGTCCGTTGGCGCTCGCGTAGAGCGTGGGGTAGTGCGGGGCCAGGCGTTTGCTGATGTAGTTGGCCGCGAGGATGGCCGCCTCGGTGGCGTGCTTCAGGCCGTCCGCCCCCATCATGCGGATGTACATCCACGAGATCGGCAACACCGCCGCATTGCCCAGCGGCGCCGCCGAGATCGCGCCCACGCCGTTCACCGGCAGACCGCCCGTGGCGTGCCCGGGCAGGAACGGCACCAGGTCTTCGACCACACACACCGGGCCCACGCCCGGGCCGCCACCGCCGTGCGGGATGCAGAAGGTCTTGTGCAGGTTGAGGTGGCTCACGTCGCCGCCGAACTCACCGGGGGCGGCCACGCCCACCAGCGCGTTCATGTTGGCGCCGTCCACATACACACGCCCGCCGTGCCGGTGCACCAGCGCGCAGAGTTCCTTGACCGTGGTCTCGAACACGCCGTGGGTGCTGGGGTAGGTGATCATCACCGCGGCCAGGTTGGCGCTGTGCTGCTCGCACTTGGCCTGCAGGTCGGCCATGTCCACGTTGCCGTTCTCGTCGCACTTGGTCACCACCACCGTCATGCCGACCATCTGTGCCGAGGCCGGGTTGGTGCCGTGCGCGCTGCTGGGGATCAGGCAGATGTTGCGGTGGCTCTCGCCGCGCGAGGCGTGGTAGGCCTGAATCACCAGCAGGCCGGCGTATTCGCCCTGCGAGCCGGCGTTGGGTTGCAGGCTGATGCCGGCGTAACCCGTGGCCTGGCACAGCCAGGCGCGCAGCTGTTCGTCGAGCTTCTTGTAGCCGAGCAGCTGGCCCGCGGGTGCGAACGGGTGAACGTTGGCAAAGCCCGGCCATGTGATGGGGATCATCTCGCTGGTGGCGTTGAGCTTCATGGTGCACGAGCCCAGCGGGATCATGCTGCGGTCCAGCGCCAGGTCCTTGTCGGACAACGCGCGGATGTAGCGCAGCATGCCGGTCTCGGAGTGGTGGTTGTGGAACACCGGGTGCGTGAGGTAGGTGCTGGTGCGGCGCAGTTCGGTGGGAATGCGCGGCTCGATGCCTTTCTCGAACGTCGCAAAGCCGGGCAGGCTCTGGCCCTGCAGCGCGAACACGCCCCACAGTTTCTCGATGTCCTCGCGCGTCGTGGTCTCGTCCAGCGTGATGCCCACGTACTCGCCCCAGCTCAGGCGCAGGTTCATGCCGGCGTCCACCGCGCGCTTCAGCAACGTGGCGGCGCGGTCGCCCGCCTTGAAGGTCAGCGTGTCGAAGGCGCTTTCGCTGGTGGGCGTCCAGCCCAGTTGCTCCAGCCCTTGCGCGAGCACGGCGGTGTACGCCGCCACGCGCTGCGCGATGCGCTTCAGGCCAGCCGGGCCGTGGTACACGGCGTACATGCTCGCCACCACCGCCGGCAGCACCTGCGCTGTGCAGATGTTGGAGGTGGCCTTCTCGCGGCGGATGTGTTGCTCGCGCGTCTGCAGCGCAAGGCGGTAGGTGGGGTTGCCGTGCGCGTCCACGCTCACACCGACCAGGCGGCCGGGCAGCGAGCGTTTGAACTCGTCGCGGCAGGCCATGAAGGCAGCGTGCGGGCCACCCGCGCCCATGGGCATGCCGAAGCGTTGCGTGGTGCCAACCACGATGTCGGCGCCCCATTCGCCGGGCGGCGTGATGAGCGTGAGCGCCAGCAGGTCGGCGGCAGCGATGAAGGCCGCGCCTTTGGACTGCACGGTCTTCACGTCGGCGGCGAGGTCTTCGATGCGACCGCTGGTGCTGGGGTACTGCGCGAGCACAGCGAAGTAGTCGTCGCCGGCCAGTGCGGCGTCCCATTCGGCGGCCGAGTTGGCGAGCTTCACGGTGAGGCCCAGCGGCTTCGCGCGCGTCTGCACCACCTCGATGGTCTGCGGGTGGCAGTCGCCGGCCACCACAAAGGTGTGGCCCTTGCTCTTGACCGAGCGCTTGGCCAGCGTCATGGCCTCGGCCGCGGCAGTGGCCTCGTCCAGCATGGAGGCGTTGGCAATGGCCATGCCGGTGAGGTCGCACACCATGGTCTGGAAGTTGATCAGCGCTTCCATGCGGCCCTGCGAGATCTCGGCCTGGTAGGGCGTGTAGGCGGTGTACCAGGCCGGGTTCTCCAGCACGTTGCGCAGGATCACCCCCGGCGTGTGCGTGCCGTGGTAGCCCTGTCCGATGAAGCTCTTGAGCAACTGGTTCTGCTCGGCGATCGCCTTGAGCTCGGCCAGCGCCGCGGCTTCGGTGATGGCCGGGGGCAACTGCATGCCCTGGCTGCGCGCGATGCTGCGCGGCACGATGCCGTCGATCAGCGCGCGGCGCGAGGCCTCGCCGATCACGGACAACATCAGCGCTTCGTCGGCTTCGCCGATGCCGATGTGGCGGGCCACGAACTCGGACGGGTTCTCGAGTTCATCCAGGGGTTTGACAGACGGCATCAGCATGGAAGGGCTCCGGCGGAATGGATCAGGCGTTGGCTGAGAAGGCGTTGTAAGCAGTTTCGTCAAGGAGGGCGTCAACCTGGGCCGGGTCGGACAGCTTGACCTTGAAGAACCACCCGCTCTTGAGCGGGTCGCTGTTGGCCAGCGAGGGGTCGGCGCGCAGGGCTTCGTTGACCTCGGTCACTTCACCGGTCACCGGCATGTACACGTCGGCCGCGGCCTTCACGGACTCGACCACGCCGGCCACGTCTTTCTGCGCAAAGGTCTTGCCCACTTCGGGCAGGTCGACGAAGACCACGTCGCCCAGCGCATCCTGCGCATGCACGGTGATGCCGACGGTGGCGATGTCGCCGTCAACGCTGATCCATTCGTGGTCTTCGGTGTACTTGGTGGTCATGTGAAAGCTCCTGAAAAAAGAAAGGGGACCGGTATTCAACCGCGAAAGTAGCGGTTGGGCACAAAAGGCATGGCGCTCACTTCCATGGGCACCGGCTTGCCGCGAACGATCGCGTGCATGCGCGTGCCGATGGCTGCGTGCGCGGGGCTCACATAGCCCATGGCCACGGGCTTGTCGGCGCTGGGGCCCAGCAGCCCGCTGGTGACTTCGCCGACGGTCTCGCCAGCGGGGGTCTGCAGTTCGGTGTGGTCGCGCACGGGAATGCGTTCGAGGGCGATCAGGCCCACGCGCTTGCGCGTCAGCGGCTCGGTGCCGTCCAGCTGCGCGAGCACCCGGTCAGCGCCCGGGAAACCGCCCGCGCGTGCACCACCGGTGCGGCGCACCTTCTGCATGGCCCAGTTGAGCGCGGCTTCCACCGGCGTGGTGGAGGTGTCGATGTCGTTGCCATACAGGCACAGGCCGGCTTCCAGGCGCAGCGAGTTGCGCGCACCCAAGCCCACCGGCTTCACTTCAGGCTCGGCCAGCAGGGCGCGTGCGAAGGCTTCGGCGCGATCCGCCGGCACCGAGATCTCGAAGCCGTCTTCGCCGGTGTAGCCGCTGCGGGTGATGAACAGGTCGGTGCCTTGCCACGTGAAAGCGCCGCCGGTCATGAAAACGAGTTTTTCGACGCCGGGCAAGAGCCGCTGCAGCGCGGTCACGGCCTGCGGGCCTTGCAGGGCGAGCAGGCCGCGATCGAACTGGGGCTCCACGCTGCAGCGGCTGGCGATGCGATCAACGATGTGGGCCAGGTCGCCGTGTTTGCAGGCGCCGTTCACGATCACAAAAATGTCCGCACCGCGGTTGACGAACATCAGGTCGTCGATGATGCCGCCGGCGTCGTTGAGCAGCAGACCGTAGCGCTGTTTGCCCACGGCCAGATCGATCACGTCCACCGGCATCAGCGACTCGAAGGCCGCGGCAGCATCCGCGCCCACCAGCCTCAGCTGGCCCATGTGCGAGACATCGAACAGGCCGGCGGCTGCGCGGGTGTGGTGGTGTTCAGCCATCAGGCCGGCGGGGTACTGCACCGGCATGCTGTAGCCGGCAAACGGCACCATGCGGGCGCCGAGTTCGGTGTGCAGGGCGTGCAACGGGGTCTTGAGGAGATCGGTGTCGGACACGGAGGGCTCGCAGGCAAAAGGGGCAGGCCCCAAGGGGGCGGAACACGGTTCATCCGTGCGCTGCCCCACTGTCCGCTTTACCTGAGAGATTCACGCGGGCGATGCCGCGTTTGCTCCTTCGGTGGATCGCCTCGGTGAGCGACCTCTCTCCAGGGGGGTACACCGGCCTTGCGGCCTGTGCTTGTCAGTCCTTTTGCCTGAGCGTTCAGGGCCACATGGGTGACCTCCTGCGCCTTCGGCGGCCACCTCGGGGGTGGCGCTCTCCTGACCTCGCCGAGTGTAGCCGAGAGCGTTCGCCCGGGGTGGTTCAGGCGTCTTGCAGGGCCGATTCGGGCAGCAGCTTGGCCAGCCGCTCGCTGATGGCGTCGGCCCGGTCGGCGCCGGCCATGCGTTCGATGGCCACCAGCATCTCGCGGCTTACCGCCAGCATGGCGCCCGCGTCGCGGGCCTCGCGCAGGGCGTCGCGGAAATGCAGGGCCAGCGCCTTGTCGCGCGGGGCGAACATGCGCTCGCTCAGGTCGAACAGGAACATGCGGGCGCTGGCGAGCGAGCGCGGGCCCGAAAAGGCGTCGACCGAGCCTTTGGACGCTGCGGGTTCTGTCGGTGGTGGTGCCGGCGGCGCCAGCGGTGTCTCGTCAACGATGTAGCCCTGGGCCAGCAGCCCGCGCACGATGTCGGCGCCCAGGCCGCCAAAGAGCGCCTCGAGCGAGGCCGTGGCCTTGCGCCCGTCGGCCACCAGCAGCACCGCGCGCTCGCGCTGCCCGAGGGTGCGTTGGCCGGGCTGCAGTTCGGCGCGGCCCTTGTCGGTCTTGTTCAGCATGGTGTGGCGGGGGTTGAAGCACGAGCCCGCACTCTGGCCACGCCATGTGACGCCGCGGTGAAACGCAGACATGAAAAAGCCGCCCGGAGGCGGCCTTCAGCGTGAACGTTTGAAGCGTGTGATTTCGCTCACATGCCCGCGTAGTTCGGACCACCGCCACCTTCGGGCGTGACCCACACGATGTTCTGCGTCGGGTCCTTGATGTCGCAGGTTTTGCAGTGCACGCAATTCTGCGCGTTGATCTGCAGGCGGTCGGTGTTGTCGTCGTTCTTCACGTATTCGTACACGCCGGCCGGGCAGTAACGGCTCTCGGGCCCGGCGTACTTGGCCAGGTTGATCTGCACCGGCACCGTGTTGTTGCGCAGCGTGAGGTGGGCGGGCTGGTTCTCTTCGTGGTTGGTGTTGCTCACGAACACGCTGGAGAGTTTGTCGAAGGTGATCTTGCCGTCGGGCTTGGGGTAGCTGATCTTCGGCATCTCGGCCGCCGGGCGCAGCTTCAGGTGGTCGGGCGTGGTGTTGTGCAGCGTCCAGGGCGGCGTTTTCACGCCCACCTTGGGCAGGAACCAGTGCTCCACACCCGTCATGAGCTTGCCCAGCAACGGGCTCTTCTTGAACCAGTTCTTGAAGTTGCGGTAGGTCCAGAGCTCCTCATGCAGCCAGCTTTTCTCGAAGCGCTCGGTGAATCCGGAAAGCTCGTCGCTCTGGCGGCCGGCGGTCACCGCTTCAAACGCGGCTTCGGCGCAGAGCATGCCGCTCTTGATGGCCGCGTGGCTGCCCTTGATGCGCGCGGCGTTCAGAAAGCCGGCGTTGCAGCCCACCATGGCGCCACCCGGAAACACCAGCTTGGGCAGGGCCTGTGGCGTGCCGTTGTTCAGCGCGCGCGCGCCGTAGCCCAGGCGCTTGCCGCCTTCGATGTGCGCGAGGATGCTGGGGTGCGTTTTCCAGCGCTGCATTTCTTCGAACGGCGACATCCAGGGGTTCTGGTAGTCCAGGCCGACCACCAGGCCCAGCGTGACCTTGTTGCCTTCGAGGTGGTAGAGGAAACCACCGCCGAAGGTGTCGGCGTCCATGGGCCAGCCGGCGGTGTGCACCACCAGGCCGGGCTTGGCCTTCTCGGCCGGGATTTCCCACAGCTCCTTGATGCCGATGGCAAACGTCTGCGCGTCCTTGCCCTCGGTGAGCTTGTATTTGGCGATGAGCTGTTTGCCCAGGTGACCGCGCGCGCCTTCGGCAAACACGGTGTACTTGGCGTGCAGCTCCATGCCGAGCTGGAAGTGGCCGGTGGGCTCGCCGTCCTTGCCCAGGCCCAGGTGGCCGGTGGCCACACCCTTGACGGAGCCGTCCTCGTTGTAGAGCACTTCGGCCGCGGTGAAGCCCGGGAAGATTTCCACACCCAGGGCTTCGGCCTGCTCGCCCAGCCACTTGGTGACCGCGCCCAGGCTGATCACATAACAACCGTCGTTGTGGAAGTTGCGCGGCATCAGCCAGTCGGGCGTGCGGGTGGCGCCGGTCTCGGTGAGCACCAGCAAGTCATCGCCCGTCACGGGCTGGTGCAACGGGGCGCCACGTTCTTTCCAGTCGGGGAACAGTTCGGTGATGGCGATCGGGTCCATCACCGCGCCACTCAGAATGTGCGCGCCGGGCTCAGAGCCTTTTTCCAGCACACACACATTGATCTCGCTGCCCTTCTCGGTGGCCAGCTGCTTGAGGCGGATGGCGGTGGACAGGCCTGCGGGGCCGCCACCGACCACGACCACGTCGTATTCCATGGCTTCGCGGGGGCCGAACTGGGCCAGCAATTCATCGTGGGTCATCGGGGGGTCTCGCAGATAATGATTTTTGAGAAGGCGCAGAGTGTGCCTTGCGTGTCACTCGACAGACAGCATTTTATGCGGCACCCGCACAAAATCGAACGGTCGTACTAATCTTCACTGAGGGCTTGCATCGTGGCATACAGCATGGACTTGTCGGGCCGCGTGGCCTTGATCACCGGCGCATCGGGCGGCCTGGGCGAGCAGTTTGCCAAAACCCTGGCCAAGGCGGGCGCCGCCGTGGTGCTGGCCAGCCGCCGCACCGACCGCCTCATGGCCCTGCGCGCGCACATCGAAGCCGAGGGCGGCGACGCCCACGTGGTGGCCATGGACGTGACCGATCAGGCCTCCATCAAGGCGGCCGTGGCACACGCCGAAACCGAGGTGGGCGCGATCGACATCCTCGTCAACAATTCGGGCGTGAGCACCACGCAGCGGCTGCAGGACGTGAGTGAGGAAGACTACGACTTCATCTTCAACACCAACACCAAGGGTGCGTTCTTCGTGGCGCAAGAGGTGGGCAAGCGCATGCTCGCCCGCGCCAAGGGCGCGGCCCCCGGCACCTACGTGGGTGGGCGCATTGTCAACATCGCGTCCATGGCGGGCCTGAAGGTGCTGCCGCAGATTGGTGTGTATTGCATGAGCAAGGCCGCCGTGGTGCAGATGACCAAGGCCATGGCGGTGGAGTGGGGCAAGTTCGGCATCAACGTGAACGCCATCTGCCCGGGTTACATCGACACCGAGATCAACCACCACCACTGGCAGACCGAACAGGGCCAGAAGCTCATCGGCATGTTGCCGCGCAAGCGGGTGGGTGTGCCGACCGATCTGGACGCGGTGCTGGTGATGCTGTGCTCGAACGAGAGCCATTTCATCAACGGCGCGGTGATCGCCGCCGACGACGGTTTCGGAGCCTGAATGACCACTGCGGTGCTGGGCCGGCCTTCGGGCTGGCCGCCGGGCATGGTCACCGGCATCTTCGCGGGCCTGGGTGCCGGCGCGTTCTGGGGCACGACCTTCATCGCGCCCCTGATTGCACCCGGTTTCAGCTCGATCGACCTCACCGTGGGGCGCTACCTCTCGTGTGGTTTGCTGTCGGTAGTTTTGTTGCTATGGGCCGCCCTTCGGGGTGACACGCAACGCCCCACGCTGGCCCAGGCGGGCGCGGCGCTCTGGCTCAGCCTGCTGGGCTACACCGGTTACTACCTGCTGCTGGTGCTGGCCATCCAGGCCGCGGGCGCGGCGCTGCCGGTGCTGATCATCGGCACCATTCCGTTGTGGATCATGTTGTTGGGCAAACCCAAAGGTTTGCGCTGGCGGTCGTTGGTGCCAGGCGTGTTGCTCACGGTGGCGGGCATGGCGCTGATGATGCAGGTGACGGCGCACGGGCAGGACGGAAGCGTGGGCACGAACCTGTGGCTCGGCATTCTTTACGCGGTGCTCGCCATGCTGTCTTGGACCGCGTTTGGCCTGCTCAATGCCCGCTGGCTGGCCAGACACCCCGAAGTCAATTCCACGGTCTGGGCCAATTGGCTCGGTCTTGCCGCGGGAGTGGGGGCGCTGGCCATCTGGGCGGTGGCCGGCACCGATCTGGCCACGCTGGTGTCGCGCCCGGGCTTCGGCACCTTTGTGGCGGTATGTGTGGTCACTGGCATCGGCGCAGCCTGGGTGGCCTCGGTGCTGTGGAACATGGCCAGCCGCCGGCTCAGCGCCAGTCTGGCAGGCCAACTCATCGTGAGCGAGACCGTGTTCGGACTCGTCTACAGCTTCGCCTGGGACGGCGCCTGGCCTGCTGCCTTGCAGTGGGCCGCGTGCGCGTTGTTCGTCCTCGGCATCATTGCTTCCATCAAGGCCCACCGATGAAGTTCGAGTTGCCCGCGCAGAAGAAAGAAGTGTTCTGCATGACCATCCCCATCCGCTGGGGCGACATGGATGCGATGGGGCATGTGAACAACACCACCTATTTCAGATACCTCGAGACGATCCGTATCGAGTGGATGCGCAGCATCGGCTGCCAACCCGACCCGCAGGGCGAGGGCCCGGTGATCGTCAATGCCTTCTGCACCTTCCACAAGCAGCTGGAGTTTCCCGGCGACGTGATCGCCACCATGTTTGCCAGCGATGTGGGGCGCAGCAGCTTCGAGACCTGGTGCACCTTGACGCGCAGCGACGACCCCGGGACGGTGTACGCCTCGGGCGGCGCGACCACCGTGTGGGTTGATTTTCCGAAGCAGAAGTCGGCGCCGATTCCCGACAGGCTGAGGTTGCGCCTGCAGGACTGAGTTCAGGCGGGCTTGGCCTTCGGCACCCGCCCCATCACATAAAACTCCGGGTTGGGCTGCATGTTGCTGAAGCTGGCCATGCGGTTGGACAGGCCGAAGAACGCGGTGATGGCGGCGATGTCCCAGATGTCTTCGTCGGAAAAACCGTGGGCGTGCAGCGGCGCGAAGTCGTCGTCGTTGACCTCGTGTGAATTCAGGCAGACCTTCATCGCGAAATCGAGCATGGCTTTCTGGCGCGGCGATATGTCCGCCTTGTGGTGATTCACCGCCACCTGATCGGCCACCAAGGGCTTCTTCTCGTAGATGCGCAGGATGGCGCCGTGCGCCACCACGCAGTAGAGGCAGTGGTTGGCTGCACTCGTGGTGGTTACGATCATTTCGCGGTCGCCCTTGGTCAGCGATCCTTCTTCCTTGAGCATCAGCGCGTCGTGGTACGCGAAGAACGCGCGCCACTCGGCGGGGCGGCGGGCGAGCGCCAGAAACACGTTGGGCACAAAACCGGCCTTGGCCTGAACTTCGAGCACCTTGGCCTTGATGTCTTCGGGCAGGTCGTTGATGTCGGGGGCGGGGTAGCGGTTCATGTCGGTCTCCGTTGGGTGCAAGTGGCGTTGGGTGCAACGCATGGTACCGGCCGCCACGGCCTTGCGGTATCGTTGACGCGACTTCCTTTCTCATCCTCCGGATCACACCATGCAAGACAACAACGACCCCGAATTCGAACGCGGACTTGCCATGCGCAAGCAGGTCATGGGCGAGGCCTTCGTGGCCCATGCGTTCGCCAACATGACCCCGTTCACCGAGCCGATCCAGCAGCACATCACGCGCAAGGCCTGGGGCGACGTGTGGCAGCGCGGCACGCTGGACCTGAAGACACGCAGCCTGATCACCGTGACCATGCTGGCCGCGCTGGGCAAGCAGCACGAGCTCAAAGGGCACGTGCGCGGTGCGCTCAACAACGGCGCCACACCGGCCGAGCTGCAAGAGGTGCTGCTGCAGGTGGCTGTGTACTGCGGCGTGCCCACGGCGGTGGAGGCCTTCCGCACAGCGGCCAGCGTGGTCGACGCCGAGCAGCCCTGAGGGCTGCCGCTACGATCGGATTTTTCATCCTCCCCGGAGCCTTGACATGACACTTTCACGCCCATCCCCGGTCCGTCGCGCCTTGCTCGCTGCGGGCCTTGTGTGCACCCTGGGCCTGGCCCAGGCGCAGACCACCACCCGCATCCTCGTGGGCTTCCCGCCCGGTGGCGGCACCGACGCGATCGCGCGCATCCTGGGCGAAAGGCTCAAGGAAGAGCTGGGTCATGCCGTCATCGTGGAGAACAAACCCGGCGCGGGTGGGCAGATCGCTGCACAGGCGCTCAAGGCCTCGGTGGCTGATGGCAACACCCTGTTCCTGAGCCACGACCACAGCATCACCATCCTGCCCATGGTGATGAAGGCCCCGGGCTACGAGCCGGCCAAGGACTTCGTGCCGGTGGCCGGATTCGCCACCTTTGTGAACGCGTTCGCGGTGTCCGGCGGCACGCCCGCCACCGGCTTCAAGGCCTATGTGGACGGTGTGAAGGCCGCCGGCGGCAAAGGCACGGTGGGCATTCCCGCGCCGGCCTCGGTGCCGCAGTTCCTGGTGCAGGTGATCGCGAAGCAGAACGGCCTGGACCTGGTGGCCGCACCCTACCGTGGCAGTGCACCCATGATGGCCGACATGCTGGGCAACCAGATCCCGGCCGGTGTGGCCTCCATTCCCGACTTCATTGAAAACCACAAGGCCGGCAAGCTGCGCGTGGTGGCCGTCATGGGCACCCAGCGCCAGGCAGCCATGCCCGAGGTGCCCACCTTTGCCGAACTCGGCCTCAAGGGCTTTGAAGACGTGCCGTACTACGGGCTGTTCGCCCCGGCCGGCACACCCAAGGCCACGCTGGACCGCATCGCGCAGGCGGTGCAGAAGGCCATTGCCCAGCCCGATGTGCGCGACAAGCTCACCGCCATGGGCCTGAGCGTGGGTTTCATGACCGGCGAGCAGCTGGGTGCGCGCGAACAGGCTTATGGCAAGGTCTGGGCGAAGATCATCCAGGACAGTGGGTTCCAACCACAATGAGTGTCACCCGGCGAGGAGGCGATGTACGAGGTCCGGCGTGCTGTGCGCGCCGTACTTGCGCATCAGCCTCGCCCGGTAGATCTCCACCGTGCGGTGGCTGATCTCAAGGGCCTTGCCGATCTCCTTGCTGGTCAGGCCGCTCATGAGGTGGGCCGCCACCTCGCGCTCGCGCGGCGTGAGGTCGGCTTTCACGGTGCGGCGTGAGCTGAGGTCCTCAAAGCTCCAGATGCCGGCGGCGTGCGGCGTTTCGCGGCTCAAGGCGCGCCCGGTCACATGGCACCAGAAAGTCTCGTCTTTCAGGCGGCCACCCACACGTTTCATGATGCGGTCGTCCGCGTAGGTGCCGCCCTTGCCCAGCAGCGGCGCCATGCGCGCGCCCAGGCGCTCGTACTCGTCGGCGCTGGGGTACAGGATCTGGAAGCTCTGGCCCACCAACTGTTCGCGCGTGGCGCCGAACATGTCGCACAGGACCTGGTTGCAATCGACCATGGTGCGCTGACGCGACAGCGCCAGGCCCACGGGGGCGAGGTCAAAGGCCAGGCGGTAGTCGATGTCCATGCGGTGAGGGTTTTGCTTTACGAGTTACTACGTATGCCGTTACGTAGTATCGTACCGGCACCCTTGCTTCAACCCAGGAGACAGCAACGTGAACAAGATCCACCCGAGCGCGGCCGACGCGCTCCAAGACATCGTGGCCGATGGCCAGTTGTTCGCCGTGGGCGGCTTCGGCCTCTGCGGCATTCCCGAGGCGCTGATCGACGCGCTGCGCGACAGCGGCAAGAAGAACCTCACCGTGATCTCGAACAACGCGGGCGTGGACGGCTTTGGCCTGGGCAAGCTGCTGGAAACGCGGCAGATCACCAAGATGATTTCAAGCTATGTGGGCGAGAACAAGGAGTTCGAGCGCCAGTACCTCGCCGGTGAACTGCAGCTCGAGTTCACGCCGCAGGGCACGCTGGCCGAGAAGCTGCGCGCCGGCGGCGCCGGCATTCCGGCTTTCTTCACCAAAACCGGCGTGGGCACCATGGTGGCCGAAGGCAAGGAACTGCGCGAGTTCGATGGCGAAACCTATGTGATGGAGCGCGCACTCGTGCCCGACGTCTCGTTGGTGAAAGCCTGGCGTGCCGACACCTCGGGCAACCTGCAGTTCCGCTTCACCGCGCGCAACTTCAACCCCGCGGTGGCCATGGCCGGCAAGATCTGCGTGGTCGAGGTCGAGGAGATCGTGGAGAAGGGCGCCATCGCCCCCGACCAGGTTCACCTGCCCGGCATCTATGTGCACCGCCTGGTGCTCAACGCCACGCCCGAGAAGCGCATCGAAAAACGAACCATCACCGACAAGGCGGGAGTCTGATATGCCCTGGAACCAAGACCAGATGGCTGCGCGCGCAGCCCACGAACTCGAAGACGGCTTTTACGTGAACCTGGGCATCGGCATTCCCACGCTGGTGGCCAACTTCGTGCCCGCCGACAAAGAGGTGTGGCTGCAGAGCGAGAACGGCATGCTGGGCATCGGCCCGTTTCCCACCGAGGACGAGGTGGACGCCGACCTCATCAACGCCGGCAAACAGACCGTGACCACCATCGCCGGCTCCAGCATCTTCGGCAGCCACGACAGCTTCGCCATGATCCGCGGCGGCAAGATCAACCTGAGCATCCTGGGCGCCATGCAGGTGAGCGCCAAGGGCGACCTGGCCAACTGGATGATCCCCGGCAAGATGGTCAAGGGCATGGGCGGCGCCATGGACCTGGTGGCGGGCGTCAAGCGCGTGATCATCCTCATGGAGCACGTGGCCAAGAAGAAAGACGGCACCGAAGACCTGAAGATCCTTGACCAGTGCACCTTGCCACTCACCGGCGTGGGCGTGGTCAACCGCATCATCACCGACCTCGGCGTGATGGACGTGACACCGCAAGGCCTGAAGCTCGTGGAACTGGCCCCGGGCGTCACGCGCGAGTTCATCCAGTCCAAGACCGGACCCACGCTGCTCTGACGGCTAGAATTCCGGCAGCCCAACGCCCGCCACGAGCGGGCGTTTTCTTTGTCAGCAACAAGATCCCCTTTTGGAAGCTTTCCTCATCTCCACGGGCATCGTCGCCCTCGCCGAAATGGGCGACAAGACGCAATTGCTGGCCCTCGTGCTGGCCGCGCGTTTCAAACGCCCCTGGCCCATCGTCTGGGGCATCCTCGCCGCCACCTTGCTCAACCACGCCCTGGCCGGCCTGGCAGGCGCCTGGATCATGGCCGCGGTCGGGCCCGACGTGATGCGCTGGGTCTTGGGCGTGTCCTTCATCGCCATGGCGCTGTGGATGCTGATCCCCGACAAGCTCGACGACGACAACGCCGTGCCCCAGCGTCGGATGGGTGTGTTCTTCATCACCACCTGGGCTTTCTTTCTGGCCGAGATGGGCGACAAGACACAGATTGCCACCGTGGCTCTGGGAGCCCAGTACGAACCTCTCTACGCCGTGGTGCTGGGCACCACCGCCGGCATGATGCTGGCCAACGCGCCGGTGGTGTTCTTTGGCGATGCCATCACGCGCCAGGTGCCTATCAAGCTGGTGCACGCCATAGCTGCCCTTATCTTTGTGATGCTCGGTGTGCTCACGCTGCTCGGTGTCGGAAAATCTTTCATGGCTTGACTGCCGCTGAAAGCCAGCCCAACCAACAAAAAGGCCCCGAATGGGGCCTTTTTGTTTACATGGAGCGGGTGAAGGGAATCGAACCCTCGTATGAAGCTTGGGAAGCTGCCGTTCTGCCATTGAACTACACCCGCGAGGGGGTGGAGTTTACGCGAAGCAGGCGGTCAAACGTGTCGGGTTTCTTGACAAGGCCCGTGCCTCAAAAAGCTGATCGACAATTCAATTGCGCACAAGTGTTTGTTTTTTCTGCGCTTTTTGAAGCTGGCAAGGAATGTGCTGTTTGTCACGCGTCAAGCCGAACCGGTCCAGTCCCGGACCGCAACTTCTAAGGAGAACGCTATGACACTTCTGAAAAAATCAGTCGCGGCCTGTGCGGTTGCGTTGGCGGGGTTGGCGGCGACGTCCAGTCATGCGGCCCTCACCTTTGGCAGTATTCCCGACGGGGCCGTGAACGAGTTCCTCAGCACCAACTTTGGCGGGGGCGCAGTCGGACCGGTGGAAGGCTGGTACGGCGCGCAGCTCTACTTGAGCGGCGGCCCTTTGCAGATCACGGTTGACTATTTTGGTGCCGAAGCGGGATTCCGAAATTCATTCTCGGGCTTCGGAGGCGCTTGCAGCTTCAACCATGGCGGAGGCACCACGTTCAACGCTTTGGGAAATCCCCTGCAGACTTGCGTCGTCAACAACGTGGCTTCAGGCCTGCTGGACTTCGGTTTCATATCCGGCCTGCCTGGCATTGCAGACAATGGCTCCAACCCCGACAACTCGCTGGGCGCCACACCGAACTTCTTCGTTTCATTGACCAGCACGGCAGGCCTTGGAGGGCTGGACAACAATGGCGATCTTTCCACGGCTGGTAGCGGGACCATTGCCTGGTTGTTCCTGGACGACGGAGGTGCGGGGGACGACGACAATCATGACGACATGGTGGTCCGCCTGAGCATCACAGGCGGAAGTATTGGCATTCCTGAGCCAGGGACCGTCGCCTTGCTCGGCGCGGCGCTTCTCGGTATGGGCGCTGTGCGTCGCCGTCGTGCGCTCAAATAAACAGAAGCAGGCATCGCCAATGAAAAGGAGCGCACCGCGCTCCTTTTTTTCTGCCCGCTTCAAAACCTCACTTCAAGATGTCCCCCACGCACAGGTACTTGATCTCCACATAGTCGTCCATGCCGTGGTGCGAGCCCTCACGGCCCAGGCCCGACTGCTTCACGCCGCCGAACGGCACGTGCTCGGTCGCCAGGATGCCCACGTTGATGCCGACCATGCCGTACTCCAGCGCTTCGCTCACGCGGAAGATGCGGCCCACGTCGCGGCTGTAGAAGTAGCTGGCCAGACCAAACTCGGTGTTGTTGGCCGCATCGATGGCTTCCTGCTCGGTGTGGAACTTGAACACCGGGGCGAAGGGGCCGAAGGTTTCTTCTTTGGCGCACAGCATGTCGGCGGTTGCGTCGGCCACCACGGTGGCCTCGAAGAACTGGCCGCTGCCGATGTTCGTCAATCGCTTGCCGCCGGTCATCACGCGTGCGCCCTTGGCCACGGCATCGTCCACATGCCGCTGCACCTTCACCAGTGCCGCTTCTTCGATCAGCGGCCCTTGGTTCACGCCGTCCTCGAAGCCGTTGCCGACCTTGGTGGTCTTCACCTTGGCAGAGAACTTCTCCACGAAGCTGTCGTACACGCCGGCCTGCACGTAGATGCGGTTGGAGCAGACGCAGGTCTGGCCGGCGTTGCGGTACTTGCTGGCGAAGGCGCCCTCCACGGCGCTGTCGACGTCGGCATCGTCGAACACGATGAAGGGCGCGTTGCCGCCGAGCTCGAGCGACATTTTCTTGACCGTGGGCGCGCACTGCGCCATGAGGATGCGGCCGACTTCGGTGGAGCCGGTGAAGCTGATGTGGCGCACCACGTCGCTCTCGCACAGCACCTTGCCCACGGCGATGCTGTTGTCGGCGTCGGCACACAGCATGTTGAGCACACCGGCCGGAATGCCGGCGCGGATGGCCAACTCGGCCGCAGCGAGTGCCGTCAGTGGCGTGAGCTCGGCGGGTTTGATGATCACCGGGCAGCCGGCGGCCAGTGCGGGCGCCACCTTGCGCGTGATCATGGCCAGCGGGAAGTTCCACGGCGTGATGGCCGCGCACACGCCGATGGGCTGCTTGAGCACGATCAGGCGGCGGTTGTTGTCGAAAGTGGGCAGGGTCTCGCCATTGACGCGCTTGGCTTCTTCGGCGAACCACTCCACGAAGCTCGCGCCGTAGGCAATCTCGCCTTTGGCTTCGGCAAACGGCTTGCCTTGCTCGGCGGTGAGGATGCGGCCCAAGTCTTCCTGGTTGGCCATGAGCAGATCGAACCACTTGCGCAAGATGGTGCTGCGCTCTTTGGCGGTTTTGGCTTTCCAGGCGGGCCAGGCGGCGTTGGCCGCGGCAATGGCCGCTTCGGCGTCCTTGGGGCCGAGGTTGGCCACGTCGGCGAGCTTGTGGCCGGTGGCCGGGTCGAGCACGTCGAAGCGGCTGCTGCCGGCGATCCACTGGCCGTTGACCAGGCCGTCGGTCTTGAGCAGGGTGGGGTCCTTGAGCAGGGCGAGGGGGGAAGTCTTCATGTCCATGGGCAGTCTCCGGTGTTCGGTGCGCGCCAGGGTGGCGGGGCAGCTCGAAAGCATAGTCTTTTGGGGTGCGGCGTGCAGTACCGCTGGCGACCTTGGCCCCCGGTCCACCGCGGCGAACGTGCTGTGAAAGCCCGCTTTGGAGCGACCGGTCCGCCATGTTGGAAAATACGGGGTTTCGCGCGCCCGCGCGGCAGCCGCATCCCTCGACCGAAAACCACAAGGCCACCATGACCCGCCCCGCCACTGCAGTTGTTTCCGTTGCCGACATCCGCAAGAGCTTCCTGGACTTCTTCGCCTCCAAGGGCCACACCGTGGTCGCGTCCAGCTCGCTGGTCCCGGGCAACGACCCCACGCTCATGTTCACCAACTCGGGCATGGTCCAGTTCAAGGACGTGTTCCTCGGCACCGACAAGCGCCCCTATGTGCGCGCGGCCTCGGTGCAGGCCTGCCTGCGCGCCGGCGGCAAACACAACGACCTGGAAAACGTGGGCTACACCGCGCGCCACCACACCTTTTTCGAGATGCTGGGCAACTGGTCGTTTGGTGACTACTTCAAGCGCGAAAGCCTGAAGTGGGCCTGGGAGTTGCTGACCGAGGTCTACAAACTGCCGAAAGAGCGCTTGCTGGCCACGGTGTACGAAGAGGACGACGAGGCCTACGACATCTGGACCAAGGAGATCGGCCTGCCGCCCGAGCGCGTGATCCGCATTGGCGACAACAAGGGCGGGCGTTACAAGAGCGACAACTTCTGGATGATGGCCGACACCGGCCCCTGCGGCCCGTGCTCCGAGATCTTCTACGACCACGGCGATCACATCGCCGGCGGCCCCCCGGGCAGCCCCGATGAGGACGGCGACCGTTTCATCGAGATCTGGAACAACGTGTTCATGCAGTTCAACATGGCCGAGGACGGCTCGGTCACGCCGCTGCCCGCGCCTTGCGTGGACACCGGCATGGGCCTGGAGCGCCTGGCCGCCATCCTGCAGCATGTGCACAGCAACTACGAGATCGACATTTTTGACGCGCTCATCCAGGCCGCCGGCCGCGAGACCCACACGGCCGACCTGAGCAACCCGTCGCTCAAGGTGATCGCCGACCACATCCGCGCCACCTCGTTCCTCATCAGCGACGGCGTGATCCCGAGCAACGAAGGCCGCGGCTACGTGCAGCGCCGCATCGTGCGCCGCGCCATCCGCCACGGCTACAAGCTCGGCCAGAAGACGCCGTTCTTCCACAAGATGGTGCCCGACCTGGTGCGCATGATGGGCGAGGCCTACCCCAACCTGGCGAGCCAGGCGCAACGCATCACCGAGGTGTTGCGGGTGGAGGAAGAGCGTTTTTACGAGACGCTGGCCAACGGCATGGAAATCCTGGATGCGGCTTTGGCCGACGGGGCGAAGGTGCTGCCCGGTGACGTGGCCTTCAAGCTGCACGACACCTACGGCTTCCCGCTCGACCTCTCGGCCGACGTGTGCCGCGAGCGCGGGCTGACGGTGGACGAAGCGGGTTTCCGCGCCGCCATGGAAGCTCAAAAGGCCAAGGGCCGCGCGGCCGGCAAGTTCAAGATGGACAAGGCGCTCGACTACACCGGCGCGGGCAACACCTTCGTGGGTTACGAGCAGCTGGACGCCACCGCGAAGATCGTGGCGCTGTACCTGGACGGCACGCCCGTGGCCGAGCTCAAGACCGGTCAACAAGGCGTCGTGGTGCTCGACAGCACGCCGTTTTATGCCGAGAGCGGCGGCCAGGTGGGCGACGAGGGCGTGATCACCAGCGGCTCGGCGCGCTTCGACGTGGGCGACACGCAAAAGATCAAGTCCGACGTGTTCGGTCACCACGGCACCGTGGTGCAGGGCACCATCAGCGTGGGCGACAGCGCAGCGGCGCAGGTCAACACGGCGGTGCGAGCCGCCACCGTGCGCAACCACTCGGTCACCCACCTGATGCACAAGGCCCTGCGCGAGGTGCTGGGCGATCACGTGCAGCAAAAAGGCAGCCTGGTCGATGCCGACAAGACGCGCTTCGACTTCACACACAACGCGCCGGTCACGGACGCGCAGATCCGCAAGATCGAACAGCTCGTGAACGCCGAGATCGTGACCAACGCGCCGACGCAGGCACGTGTGATGGACATCGAGTCGGCGCAGAAGACCGGCGCCATGATGCTGTTTGGCGAGAAGTACGGCGAGTCGGTCCGGGTGCTCGACATCGGCTCCAGCCGCGAACTTTGCGGCGGCACGCACGTGAAGGCCACGGGCGACATCGGCTTCTTCACCATCACCGCCGAGGGCGGTGTGGCGGCGGGCGTGCGCCGGGTGGAAGCGGTGACAGGCCTGAATGCGCTGGCCTATGTGCAGGGCATGGAAGAGACGCTGGGTGGCGTGGCCGGCACGCTCAAGGTCACGCCGGGCGAAGTGCCTGCGCGCGTGGGTGCGCTGCTGGAGCAGATGCGCGATCTGGAGAAAGAAATGAACGCGCTCAAGAGCCGCCTGGCCTCGGCCCAGGGCGACGAGCTGGTGAACCAGGCGGTGGATGTCAAGGGCATCAAGGTGTTGGCGGCGGTGCTGACCGGCGCCGACGCCAAGGGCCTGCGCGAGACCATGGACAAGCTCAAGGACAAGCTCAAGACCGCCGCCATCGTGCTGGCCGCCGTGGACGGCAACAAGGTGCAGATCGCCGCCGGCGTCACCGCCGACAGCACGGGCAAGGTCAAGGCCGGTGAACTGGTGAACTTTGTGGCCCAGCAGGTGGGCGGCAAGGGCGGCGGCAAGGCCGACATGGCCATGGCCGGCGGCACCGATGCGTCGGGTCTGGATGCCGCGCTCAAGTCGGTGCAGGCCTGGGTCGCCGAGCGGGCCTGAGCCTGCCGGTTCAGGCTTCTGCGACCACGCCTTCGGCCACGAGGGCGTCGATCTCCGCCTCCGGCAGATCGAATTCACGCAGCACCTCGCGCGTGTGCTGGCCCAGCAGCGGCGCGGGTGTGCTGCTGCGGTCGGGCGAGGCCGAGAAATGGATGGGGCAGCCGATGGCCCGCGTGGCCCCGGCTTGCGGATGCTCCACCTCCACGACCATGCCGCGCGCCAGCGTCTGCGGGTGGCTCAGCGCTTCGCCGATGGTGTGCACCGGCCCGGCCGGCACACCCGCTGCGTCAAATGCGGCCTGCCATTCGCCGCGTGTGCGCGTGCGAACCACGGCGTTCATCAGCTCCACCAACACATCCAGATGGGCCATGCGGTCGCGGTTGGTGGCAAAGCGCTCGTCGCCTTTCCACGCGGGATTCCCCAGCACGTCGCAGATGCGTTCCCAGTTGGCCTGGTTGGCGCCACCGATGTTGATCCAGCCGTCGCTGGCTTCAAACGCCTGGTAGGGCGCGGTGAGGATGTGGGCCGAGCCGGTGGGCTCGGGTGAGCGCTGCGTGGCGAACCACACCGCCGCGTGCCAGTAGGTCTGCTGCAGGGCCGCGTCGCTCAGCGACGTGTCCACCACCTGGCCTTCGCCGGTCTTGAGCTTGTGGATGTAGGCGGCCAGGATGCCGAGTGCCGCGAGGATGCCGGCGTTCATGTCCGACACCGCGCTGCCACTCTTGGCCGGCGGGCGGCCCGCTTCGCCGGTGATGGACATCAGGCCCGCGAAGCCTTGCGCGATGAGGTCGAAGCCGCCCTTGTCGGCGTACGGCCCGCTGCGCCCGTAGCCGGTGATGGCGCAGTAGATCAGGCCCGGGTTCACGGCCTTCAGTGCCTCGTAGCCCAAACCCAGTTTGTCCATGGTGCCGCCGCGAAAATTTTCCACCAGCACGTCGGCGCTCTTCGCCATTTTCAAGAGCAGTGCGCGGCCCTTGGGGCTCTTGAGGTTGAGGGCCAGGCCGCGCTTGTTGCGGTTCATCATCATGAAAGGCGCCGAGACGCCGCCCACCTGCGGATCGCGGTAGCCGCGCGCGTCATCGCCGCCGGGAATCTTTTCAATCTTGATCACGTCGGCACCCATGTCGGCCAGCAGCAGGCCGCAGGTGGGGCCCGACATGATCTGGGTGACTTCGAGCACGCGCAGGCCCGCGAGCGGACCGGTGGATGGTTTCACTGGCCACTCCAGATGGGGGGTCGTTTGGCCACGAAAGCGGCCACGCCTTCGTGGAAGTCGTCGCTGCCGTAGGCCATGCGGATCAGGTCTTCGGAAGCGGCCAGGTCGTGTGTCACCAGCCGCTCCAGCGCAGCCTTGCTCACGCTCTGCGTCACCGGGGCCAGCGCAACCAGCCGCTGCACGAGCGCAGTGGTGGCCTGGTCGATGGCTTCGGGCGCCTCGACGGCGTGCAGGAAGCCGCAGGCCAGCGATTCCTCGGCGGGGATGAAGTCGGCCAGCATCAGCATGCGCTTCACGCGCTGCTGCCCGAAGGCCGCGCTCAGCCGCGCCACGTTCTGGATCGACAGGCAATTGCCCAGCGTCTTCGCGATCGGCACGCCGAACTTCGAGCCCGGCGTGGCCAGGCGGAAATCGCATGCGGTGGCAATGGCGAGGCCGCCACCCACGCACCAGCCCTCGACCACGGCCACGGTGGGCATGGGCAGGTTGCACATCAATTCGATGCCTGCCTCGATCTGGCGTTCGTAGGCCACGCCGTCTTCGCCGGTCTGGAAGGCCGCGAACTGCTCGATGTCGGTGCCGGCCACGAAGGCCTGCCCACCGGCACCGCGGAACACCGCCACCCGCACGCTGCGGTCCGTGCTCAACTCGCGGTTGATGGCCGCGAGCTGTTCGTACATGGCCCAGGTCATCGCGTTGCGCGCCTGGGGTCGGTCAAACAGCACCGAGGCCACGCCGGCCTCGATCTGCAGGCGCACCTGGCCTTGGTCGGTCATGCGTCGGCGCTCAGCTGTCGATCGTGACCTTGGCGTCCTTGATCACCTTGGACCACTTCACCTGCTCGGTGCGGATGAAGTCGGCGAACTGCTGGGCCGAGCCGCCGCCGTCTTCGGCGCCGTAGAGGTCCAGCTTTTCCTTCACGTCGGGCATGGCGAGCACCTTGTTGATGTCTTCGTTCATGCGCTGTGCCATGGCCGGCGGCATCTTGCCCGGGCCCACCAGCCCGTACCAGGTGGTGGCCTCGAAGCCGGGGAAGCCGGACTCGGCCATGGTCGGCACGGTCGGGTGGCCCGACGCGCGCTTGGCGCGGGTCTGCGCAATGGCACGCACCTTGCCGCTTTTGACGTGTGGGGTGGCCGCGGTCATCGTGTCGAAGGAATAGCCGATCTGCCCGCCCATGAGATCGGTCAGCATCGGGCCGGAGCCCTTGTACGGAATGTGCAGTGCGAACACGCCGGCGGCGAGTTTGAACGACTCCAGCGCGAGGTGCTGGGCCGAGCCCTGGCCGGCAGAGCCGAAGGTGACTTTGCCCGGGTTGGCCTTGCACTGGGCCACGAGGTCGGCCACGGTCCTGGCGGGCTGGTCGTTGTTGCAGATCAGCAGGTTGGGCGTGACCCCCACCAGGGTGAGCGGTGTGAAGTCGCGGTCCACCACATAGCCCAGCTTGGGCATCAAACCCGGGGCCAGCGCGTGGCTGTTGATGTGGGCCATGAGCAGCGTGTTGCCGTCGGGCGCGGCCTTGGACACCATGTCGGCCGCGATCACGCCCGACGCACCGGCCCGGTTTTCCACCACCACCGTGAGGTTCCACATGCCTTGCAGCTTCTGGCCGACCAGGCGCGCCAGCGCGTCGGTCCCGCCGCCGGGCGCAAATCCCACGACGATGCGCACCGGGCCGTTGGGCAAGGTCTGGGCTCTCAGCATGGGTGCGGCCAGGGTGGCTGCGGTGGCCGCCGTGGCGGTGACGAAGGTTCTGCGTTGCATGTTGTCTCCTGTTGTCGTGTGGGTGTGGAACGCGCGGGGGATCGGTGAATGCGGGGCGGCTCAGGCGGCCTTGCGCAGGGGCACGGCGGCGGGGTGGCTGGCGTAGTAGTCCATGAGGGTCTGCACGCCCGAGCCGGCGAGCTTCACGCCGGCCAGCTTGAGGCCCATCTCGCAGCCGGCCACGGCCGCGATCAGCGTGAGGTCGTTGGTGTCGCCCAGGTGACCGATGCGGAACATGTGGCCCTTGATCTTGCCCAGGCCGGTGCCCAGCGAGCAGTCGAAGCGTTCGTAGATGATCTTGCGTACCGCATCGGCGTCCACGCCCTCGGGCGTCATGACACCGGTGAGGATGGGCGAGTGCACACCGTTTTCGGCACACTGGATCGGCAGGCCCCAGGTCTGCACGGCCGCGCGCACGCCGTCGGCCCAGCGCTGGTGGCGCGCGAACACCACGTCCAGGCCCTGGCCCAGGATCATGTCGGCCGCTTCACTCAGCGCGTAGAGCAGGTTGGTGTTGGGGGTCGACGGCCAGTAGCCGGTCTTGTTCATCTCGATGATCTCGTCCCAGGCCCAGAAGGCTTTGGGCAGCTTGGCGGTCTTGCTGGCCGCGATGGCCTTGGGCGAGAGCGCGTTGAAGCTGATGCCGGGCGGCAGCATCAGGCCTTTTTGCGAACCGCTGATGGAGACGTCGACGCCCCAGGCGTCGTGCCGGTACTCCGCGCTGGCCAGGCCCGAGATGGTGTCCACCAGCAGCAGGGCGGGGTGTTTCGCTGCGTCGATGGCCTTGCGCACGGCCGCGATGTTGCTGGTCACGCCGGTGGAGGTTTCGTTGTGCACCACGCACACGGCCTTGATGCTGTGCGCGGTGTCGGCCTTCAGGCGCTCTTCGATCAGGTCGGCCTGCACGCCGTGGCGCCAGCTCGCGGGCACGCCGTTGTCGGTGCCGCTCAAGGCCAGCACCTCGGCTTTCAGACCCAGGCGCGTGGCCAGCTTGTTCCACAGGAAGGCGAAATGCCCGGTCTCGTACATCAGCACGTGGTCGCCCGGGCTCAGCGTGTTGGCCAGCGCGGCTTCCCAGGCGCCGGTGCCCGAGGCCGGGTAAATCATCACCGGGTGTTTGGTCTGGAAGATCTTTTGCATGTCGGCCAGCACCTTCAGACCCAGCACGGCGAACTCCGGGCCACGGTGGTCGATGGTGGGCAGGCTCATGGCGCGCAGCACGCGGTCGGGCACGGGCGAGGGGCCCGGAATCTGCAAGAAGTGGCGGCCGGTGGGGTGGAAGTCGGTGGTCAGCATGGCAATGTGTGGTTGGATGGCAGACGCATTTTTTGCATACAAATTGAATCTGTCAATCGGACCAGCCCTAAAATGCCTAAAAACAGCCCAACTTTTGAATACAAAACATGACGGCCCAGATTTTCAACATGCCCCCCGCCGCCTTGCACGAGCAGGCCACCCAGCGTTTGCGCCAGATGCTGGTGGAAGGGCAGATCGCCCCCGGCGCCAAGCTGAATGAGCGCGAACTCTGCGAACAACTCAAGGTGTCCCGCACGCCTTTGCGCGAAGCCATCAAGACCCTGGCCGCCGAGGGCCTGGTGGAGTTGGTGCCCAACCGCGGCGCGGTGGCCGTGCAGCTCAGCGAGACCGACGTCCACAACACCTTCGAGGTGATGGCCGGACTGGAAGCCGCCTCGGGGCAACTGGCCGCGCAGCGCGTGACCGACGCTGAACTCGCCGAGATCAAGGCCCTGCACTACGAGATGATGGCCGCCTACACGCGGCGCGATCTCTCGGCCTATTACCCGCTCAATGCAGCGATCCACCGGGCCATCAACGCCGCCGCCCGCAACCCCGTGCTCACCAGCACCTACAACCAGGTCAACGCGCGCCTGCAGGCGCTGCGCTTTCGCTCCAACCAGGACGGCGAGAAATGGAGCCGCGCAGTGAAGGAACACGAAGCCATGATCCAGGCGCTGGAAGCTCGCGACCCGGTGGCGCTGGCCAATGTGCTCACAACCCATCTCAACAACAAGCGCGACGTGGTCATCGAGCAGTTGCGCTCGATGGAAGTGCAGACCATGCAGCAGCAGGGAGCCAAAGAATGAACGCACCCTTGCCCCTGGCGGTGACACGAGAAAAATCTTCGTCGATGCAGGCGGACGCGGCGTACGAACGCGTGGCCGGGATCGGCAACGAAGTGGCTGGCCAGCTGGCGCGCCGCTTGACGCAGGAGACGCAGGGCGAGGTGCTGTTCAGCCCCGCCGACCGTGGCCGCTACGCCACCGACGCGTCCATCTACCAGCAGGTGCCGGTGGGCGTGTTCGTGCCGCAAGACGCGGACGACGTGCGCCTGGCGCTCGACATCTGCCGCGATCTCGCCGTGCCCATCGTGCCGCGCGGCGGCGGCACCAGCCAGTGTGGACAGACCGTGGGCGCGGGCCTGGTGATCGACCACAGCAAACACATGCGCCGCGTGCTCGACGTGAATGTGGACGAGCGCACCGCCACGGTGGAGCCCGGCCTGGTGCTCGATCACCTCAATGCGCAGCTCAAGCCCCACGGCCTTTGGTACCCGGTGGACGTGTCCACCAGTGCGCAGGCCACGCTGGGCGGCATGGCCGGCAACAACTCCTGCGGCAGCCGCTCCGTGGCCTACGGCAACATGGTGCACAACGTGCTGGGCGCACAAGCCTGGCTGGCCGACGGCAGCCTGGTCGACTTCGGCGACCACGCCACCGCCAGCCCGCAAGCCAAAGGCATTGGCGACTTCGTGCGCGATCTGGCCCTGGAGCACGCTGAGGAGATCGACGCGCGCTGGCCCAAGGTGCTGCGCCGCGTGGCCGGCTACAACCTCGACATCTTCCGCAACCAGAACGAAAAGCCGTACACCCACGACGGTTCGGTGAACCTGTCGCACCTGCTGATCGGCAGCGAAGGCACGCTGGCGCTCACGCGTTCGCTCAAGCTGCAGTTGCGCGAACTGCCGCGCGCCAAGGTGCTGGGCGTGGTGAACTTCCCCACCTTCTTCCAGGCGATGGACAGCGCGCAGCACATCGTCAAGCTCGGCGAGGGCATGGCCGTGGGCCAGCTCACGGCGGTGGAGCTGGTCGACCGCACCATGATCGAGCTGTCGCTGCAGAACCCGGCGTTCGCCCCGACCATCCGCACCGCGCTCTCGCCGCACATCAACGGCGGCAAGCCCGCGGCCGTGCTGCTGGTGGAGTTCAGCGGTCCGAGCAAGGCCGACATCGCGCACAAGATCCGCGAACTGGTGGAACTCATGGGTGACCTCGGCCTGCCCGGCAGCGTGGTCGAGATGATCGACGACGCGCCGCAGAAGAACCTGTGGGAGGTGCGCAAGGCGGGTCTGAACATCATGATGAGCCTGCGCGGCGACGGCAAACCGGTGAGCTTCATCGAAGACTGCGCGGTGCCGCTGGTGCACCTGGCCGAGTACACCGACGCGCTGACCGAGGTGTTCCACAAACACGGCAGCCGGGGCACCTGGTACGCCCACGCCTCGGTGGGCACGCTGCACGTGCGGCCCATTCTCGACATGCGCCGCGGCGGTGCCGCCAAGATGCGCCAGATCGCCGAAGAGGCCAGCGAACTCGTGCGCAAGTACAAGGGCGCCTACAGCGGTGAGCACGGTGACGGTCTGTGCCGCGGCGAGTGGATCGAATGGCAGTTCGGCCCCCGCATCAACGATGCGTTTGCGCGTATCAAGCAACACCTCGACCCCACCGGGCTGCTCTCGCCCAACCGCGTCATCAACCCGCCCAAGATGGACGACACGCGGCTCATGCGCTTTCCGCCCAGCTACAAGGTGGTGCCCATCCAGCCCGTGCTCGACTGGAGTGCGTGGGACGTGAAGGCCGACCCGGTGACCGAAGTGACCACCGCACCGGGCACCGGCGAAGACCCGGCGCGGGGTCTCGCCAAGGCGGTGGAGATGTGCAACAACAACGGCCACTGCCGCAAGTTCGACGCCGGCACCATGTGCCCGAGCTACCGCGTGACGCGCGACGAACAGCACCTCACGCGCGGCCGCGCCAACACCCTGCGCCTGGCGCTCAGCGGGCAGATCCCGGGTCTGGCGGGCAGCGATGCGCTCACCAGCGAGGTGGTGCGCGAGGCCATGGACCTCTGCGTGGGCTGCAAGGGCTGCAAGCGCGACTGCCCCACCGGCGTGGACATGGCCAAGATGAAGGTCGAGTTCCTGCAGCACTACAAGGCGAAACACGGCCACACGCTCAAGGACCGTTTGGTCGCGCAGTTGCCCGACTACGCGGCCTGGGCAGCGCGGCTGGCACCGGTGCTCAACCTGTGCAACCGTGTGCCGCTGCTGGCCTCACTGTCAGAGAAATGGCTGGGCCTGTCGGCTCGCCGCAGCCTGCCGGAGTGGAGCGCCCGCCATTTTTTCAACACGCCCCTCAAGACCGCAACACGCGACGAGGTGCTGGCCGCCGAACGCGGCGTGGTGCTCTTCGTCGACACCTTCAACGGCTACTTCGAGTCGGAAAACGCGCACGCGGCGGTGAAGGTGCTGCAAGCCGCCGGCTACACCGTGCACGTGGCGACCAAGGCCCAGGACGACGGCAAGCACCTCTGCTGTGGCCGCACCTATCTGGCCAGCGGCATGGTGGAGCAGGCGAAAGAAAAAGCACGCGAGGTCGTGCAGAGCCTGCTGCCGTTTGCACACAAGGGCATCGCCATCGTGGGCCTGGAGCCTTCGTGCCTGCTCACGCTGCGCGACGAGATGCTCGTGATGGGCCTGGGCTCGGCGCCGCAACAAATTGCCGAGCACGCCCTGCTGTTCGAAGAGTTCCTGGCGCGCGAGGTCAAAGCCGGCCGGCTCGACGGCTTGAAGGCCCGGCTCAAGGCCGTGGACCAACCGGTGCTGCTGCACGGCCACTGCCACCAGAAAGCGTTCGACGCCGTCTCACCGATCCTGGAGGTGTTGCGCTGGATTCCGGGCGCCAAGCCGCAGCTGATCGAGAGCAGCTGCTGCGGCATGGCCGGCAGCTTCGGCTATGAGGCCTCGCACTTTGAGGTGTCGATGCAGATGGCCGAACTCAGCCTGCTGCCGGCGGTGCGCGCCGAACCTGGCGCCATCGTGGTGGCCGACGGCACCAGCTGCCGCCACCAGATCGCCGATGGCGCGCAGCGCGAAGCGGTGCATGTGAGCCGCCTGCTGGCGGGCTTGCTGAAAGATTGACAGGACAAAAACGAAAAGGCCCCGGAGCCTGAGCTCCGGGGCCTTTTCAGATCTTGTCAGCGCAGGGCTGACAGGGATCAGTAACCGCCGCGACCGCCGCCGCCGCCACCGTAGCCGCCACCGCCGGAGCGATCGCCACCACCGTAGCCACCACCACCGCCGCCGTAGCCGCCGGTGCGGGGAGGACGTGCCTCCATCGGACGGGCTTCGTTCACGGTGATGCTGCGGCCGCCGAGCGACTGGCCGTTCATGCCGGAGATAGCGGCTTGCGCTTCTGCGTCATTGCCCATCTCGACAAAACCGAAGCCTTTGGAGCGACCGGTGTCGCGTTCCATCATGACCTTGGCGCTGTTGACAGAGCCGAATTCGCTGAAAGACTGTTGCAGGTCTTCGTCGCGAACGGTGTACGGCAGGTTGCCGACGTAAAGTTTGTTGCCCATGAGGACTCCTCAAAATAACTGAAAACAAAAGCGATGGGGTCCCGAAAGCACAACTAACTCTAAAAGTACCGCCGTAGCGCGCGAAACTGACCGATCACCTGACTTGTAAGCGCGATTGGACGCGCGAACGTGTTGATTATGCGCTACGGCAGCCATGTCCCCTTGTCCGCGTATTCCCGAAGGCTTTTGCAGCCGTCAGGCTGGAGGCCAATCGATCGCGCGTTGGCTCTCGAAAGTCCGGGGCAAGCCGGTGACAGGGTCGTCAAAAGCGATGCTGCGCGCCAGCAGGCGCAGCGGTTCGGCGAAGTCTTCAGCGTCATCGGGACCGCGCAAGACCGTGGGATAAAACTGGTCGCCCACGATGGGCGCGCCCAGCGCGTTCATGTGCACGCGCAACTGGTGGCGTTTGCCCGAGAGGGGCGAGAGCCGGTAGCGTGCCCAGTCACCGCGCACTTCACACAGCTCGATGTGGGTCTCGCTGTTGGGCTCGCCTGCTGACTCGACCATGCGAAAGAAGCTGCCGCTGTCTTCGTCGATGCGGCTGCGCCGCGTGAGTGGCCAGTTGAATTCGGGGCGGTGGGGCGCGATCGCTTCGTAGACCTTGTGCACCGCGCGCTCGCGAAACAGGGCCTGGTAGGCGTTGCGGTCCTGCGGCCGAAGGCTGAACAGCACGAGCCCGGCGGTTTCGCGGTCGATGCGGTGGATGGGGCTGAGCGTGTCGATACCGGTGCGGCGCTTCAGGCGCACCAGCAGGCTTTGCTGCACGTAGCGCCCGCCCGGCGTGACCGGCAAAAAATGCGGCTTGTCGGCCACCAGCAGGTGTTCGTCCTGGAACAGCACCGCTTCTTCAAACGGGATGTCGGGTTCGTCGTCCAGGTGGCGGTAGTAGTGGATGCGCGTCCCGGGCTGGAAGGGAGCCCCGGGCGGCAGCGGCTGGCCGCTGTCGTCCAGCACCTCGCCGCGCGCCAGGCGCTGCTCCCAGGCAGCCCGGTCTACGACGTTGAGGCGTTCTGCGAGGAAGTCCAGCAGCAGCGGCCAGGCCGCCGATGACCCGTGGGGCAGGGCGACACAACTGGCGGACACGCCATCGCGCGCGGGAATGTGCGGACTCTTCGGCGGACGGGCCACGGCGGGACGCTCGGGCCTCAGACCCGGCGGAACACCAGGTCCCACACCCCGTGGCCCAGCTTCAAGCCCCGGTTCTCGAACTTGGTGAGGGGGCGGTACGCGGGCTGAGGAACGTAGCCGGTGCCGCCGGGCTCGGCCGTGTTCTGCAGCAGCGGTTCGGCGCTCAGCACTTCCAGCATCTGCTGGGCGTACGGCTCCCAGTCGGTGGCCAGGTGCAGGTAGCCGCCGGGCTTGAGGTGGCGCGCCAGGCGGTTCACGAACGCTGGCTGGATCAGGCGGCGCTTGTGGTGGCGGCTTTTGTGCCAGGGATCGGGAAAAAAGATGTGCACGCCGTCCAGGCTGGATTCGCCGAGCATGTGGTCCAGAACCTCCACCGCGTCGTGGCGCAGGATGCGGATGTTCTCCAGACCTTGTTCACCCACCAGTTTGAGCAGCGCACCGACGCCGGGCTCGTGGACTTCGCAGCACAGGAAGTTGTCGCCAGGTCGCACGCCGGCAATGTGGGCGGTGGCGCCGCCCATGCCGAAGCCGATTTCCAGGATCAACGGTGCGGCGCGACCAAAGGCCGCGGTGGCGTCAAAAGCGCCGGGCACGTAGTTCAACAGGAAGCGTGGACCGTGCTGCTCGTAGGCCCGTGCCTGCCCGGGTCCCATGCGGCCAGCGCGCAACACATAGCTCTTCACCTCGCGCAGGTAGGGCGCGTCGCTGGCAGGGGGGCGTGGGTGCGCGTGGCGGGGATCGGTCATGGGGCGGGTTCGGTCGACAAAGGCGTAAATTCTAGGCCGGCCACACTTCGGCCCAAGCGGTGAGGGCCTGCGACACGCTGCCGGTCTGCGGCGGTAGTCCCAGGGCGTGTGCCGCAGCGTTCAGTGCGATCAGCGGATCGCCCAGGTCCAGCGGCTCGGCGCCGTTTTGCTTGCTGAGTTTTTCGCCGTTGGCTCCCAGCACCAGCGGGGTGTGCAGGTAGGCCGGCGTGGTCAGACCGAGCGCTTGTTGCAGCAGGAGCTGGCGCGCCGTGTTGTCGGTCAGGTCTTCGCCGCGGACCACGTGGGTGATGCCTTGCGCAGCGTCGTCCACCACCACGGCGAGCTGGTAGGCCCAGAGTCCATCGGCGCGTTGGAGGATGAAGTCGCCGACTTCGGTGGCCACGTTCTGGGTTTGTGGTCCCAGGCGGCGGTCGGTCCAGTTCACGTCAACGGGTGCCGGAATCTGGAAGCGCCAGGCGCGCGCGGGTTTGCCATGCAGGCCGCCGTTCTCCGGTCGGCAGGTGCCGGGATAAACGGCGATGTGGTGGCGTTCGCGGCTCACACCTTGGGCTTGCAGGGCGGCTTCAACGTCTTTGCGCGAGCAGCCGCAGGGGTAGGCGTGGCCTTGGTCGATGAGCCGGTCCAGCGCCTGCTGGTACCGATCGCCGCGCTGCGACTGCCAGAGCACAGGCTCGTCACTCACGAGGCCGCAGGTGGCGAGTTGCTGCAGGATGAGTCGATCGGCGCCGGGCACGCAGCGCGGCGTGTCCACGTCTTCGATGCGCACCAGCCAGGCGCCGCCGTGGGCACGTGCGTCCAACCAGCTGGCCAGTGCGGCCACGAGCGAGCCCGCGTGCAGCGGGCCAGTGGGGGAGGGGGCAAACCTGCCCCGGTAGGTGGCCATCTGGGCGGGGCTTCGATCCTTCGACAGGCTCAGGATGAGCGGACGCAGGAAGGCAGGGCTTCAGGCGAGTTCGAGCGCCATTTCGAGGCCGGAGACAAACGCGTCTTCAACCCGGTGGCCCAGGCACCAGTCGCCACAGGCGCCGATGCCCAGCGCCTTGTCGAACAGGTGGCTCTTGCCCAGCGGGGTTTGCGTTTGCGCAAAGCGCCAGCGGTGCGCCACGGCGAAGGTGGGTGTGGCGCGGATGCCGGTGATCTCGGCAAAGCCCTTGAGCAGCTTGGCCTTGACGCGCTCGGCGTCGTCTTCCAGGTGTTTGGTCGACCAGGCCGGGCTGGCCTGGATGGTCCAGCGCTCGATCGGGTCGCGCCCGGGCTTGCTCGACTCGCGCGCCAGCCAGCTGATGCGGTGGTGCGTGCTGCGCGCGGCGTTCCACTGCGGACCCAGGTGGGGCAGGCCGGGCTGCATGGCCTGGGGGTACGCCACCATCAGCGTCCAGCAGGGCGCCACGTGCACGGGCGCCAGCGCCTGGCGCAGTTCGGGTGCCAGGCCCGAGGCGCGCAGCAGGTCGTGCACCTGTGGGTGCGGCATGGCCAGCACCACGCGGTCAAAACCACCCACGACTTGTTGGCCACCGGCGCTGTCTTCGGTGCGCAACTGCCACTGGTCAGGGTGCAGGGCGTCGCGCTCGATCTGGGTCACGCGGGTGTCGAGCAGGGTGTTGGACGCCAGGGGTTGGCCCCACAAACCCACCAGCGCGTTCATGCCGGGCGAGGCCACGAAATGCGGTTCGGTGGGAGGTGGTGCGCTGGCCAGCACGTGGCCGAATTCGTCGAGCACGCGCACGGTGCTGGCGCTCCAGGGGCGCACGACCGACGTGGCATTGCTGCGCAGTGCGGTTTCGAAGCGCTTGTCGCGCACGGTGAAATACTGCGAGCCATGGTCGAAGCCGCCGAACTCGGTGCGCCGGGTCGACATGCGACCACCGAGGCCGCGGCTCTTCTCGAACAGCGTGACGCGGTGACCGGCCTGCACCAGCGTGCGTGCACACACCACACCCGCCATGCCGGCGCCCACCACGGCGATGTGCAGACCCGCCGGCTTTGTGGTCCTGGATTTGGAGGAGACGGCTTTGGAGGCGCGGGTCTTGGGAGATGTGGTCATGTCTCGGGGCGCTTTCTTGGTGACGCTTGATCGGGTGGGGTGGGGAGTGCTGTTGACTGTAGCAGCCTGCCTGCCGAATGCGGGCAGCGGCTGGCTCATGTCTGGTGATGGTTGCTCAGCAGCGCCGCGCGTGTCTGCGGGCTTTGCAGGCGATCGAGCCACCAGCGCAGCGCACGACCCGTGTCGCCCGCAGTGCGGGGCAGGCGCCAGGCATAGGCCACGCGCAATGTGCGGTCGGGCCGCTGCACCTGTTTCACCACCAGCCGGCCGGCCGCGATGAAAGGCTGGGCCAGCGGCAGCGGCAGGAAACCGCTGCCCAGACCGCGCAGCTGTGCCTCGAGCTTGTGCTGCATGGTGGGCACGGTGAGCACGTCCTGCCCGGGCAGCAGGTTGTGGGTGACGCCGCGCCCGCGCTGCGCGCTGTCGGCCACGGCCACGGCGCGGTGTTCGCGCAGTTCTTCGTCGCACAGGCTGTGGCTCACCGACGCCAATGCGTGGTGCGGCGCCACCGCGTACACGAAGGTGATCGGGCCCAGTGGTGCCGCCTGGATCTCGGGCAACGAGAGGTCGCTGGGCACGCCCAGAGCCAGATCGGCCTGGCCCATTTGCAGAGCCTCCACCGTGCCCGACAGCGTCTCGGCGCGCAGCTTCAGTCGCGTGGGTGCACCTTCGGCGTAAAAGGCCTCGCAAAGCTCGAACAGCGTGGCGCGCGCGATGATCGCGTCGGCCGCGATGGTGAGCTGCGGCTCCCAACCCGTGGCCACGCGTTTGACGCGCTGCGCCACCGCGTCGAGCTCGTTGAGCAGGTACTGGCCCGAGCGCAGCAGCTCGGCGCCGGCGGGCGTGAGCACGGCGCGGCGCGCGCTGCGGTCGAACAGCAGCACGTCCAGCGCGTCTTCCACCTGGCGGATGCGGTAGGTGAGCGCGCTGGGAACCATGCCGACTTCGCGCGCTGCGGCGGCCATGCTGCCCAGCCGCGCCACCGCCTCCAGCAGGCCCAGGTTTTCAGGGGACAAGGCGGCGCGCGGGGTGGAATTGGCCATGCTGGTGTGGGATTCGACTGTTCAAACGGTTTGAATGATGCCATCAAATCCGTGCAGTCTCAAAGGCCGTTCGCCCACCCACAATCCACCCCATGCCAACGAAATCCACCCGGTCTCAGTGGCGCCACTCCCAGACGGAAAGGAACTCACCATGCTCCAGATTCGACGCTCCGACGCCCGCGGTTTTGCCGACCACGGCTGGCTCAAGAGCTTTCATTCGTTCTCGTTCGCCGACTACTTCGACCCGGCCTGGATGGGCTGGGGCAACCTGCGCGTGATCAACGAAGACCGCATCGCCCCGGGCACCGGCTTCGGCACGCACGGCCACCGCGACATGGAAATCATCAGCTACGTGCTGCAGGGCAACCTGGCGCACAAGGACAGCATGGGCAACGTCAAGGGCATCCCGCCGGGCGACGTGCAGCGCATGAGCGCAGGCAGCGGCGTGCGCCACAGCGAGTTCAACCACGCACCCAACAGCACCACCCACTTTCTGCAGATCTGGATCGAGCCCAACGTGACGGGCATCGAGCCGGGCTACGAGCAGAAGAGCTTTGGCGACGACCAGAAACGCGGCAAGTTGCGACTGGTGGCGTCCAACGGCGGCACGCAAGGTTCGGTGCACATCAACGCCGATGCGGCGATGTACGCCGGTTTGTTTGACGGTGCCGAGTCGGCCGAGCTGGCGCTGAACCCGGCGCGCAAGACCTATGTGCACCTGGTGCGCGGCTCGCTCGATGTGAATGGCGAAACGCTCAAGGGCGGTGACGCCGCGGTGCTGGCGGCCGAAAGCCAGCTTCAACTGGCCAACGGCAAGGACGCCGAAGTGCTGGTGTTCGATCTGGCCGCCTGATTTTTTCAACCCTGTTTTTTGACCCCAAGGACTTTTCATGAACGCACTTCAAAACCCCTTCGCCCTGCTGGCCCGCCTGTTGCTCGCAGCCCTCTTTCTGCCCGCGGGCATCAGCAAGATCGGCGGTTTCGCTGGTACGGCCGGCTACATCGGCTCAGTGGGCCTGCCCATGCCCGAGCTGGGCGCTGCCATCGCCATCGCGGTCGAGGTGCTCGGCGGCATCGCGCTGATCATTGGTTTCGGTACCCGTTGGGCGGCGCTGGCGCTGGCGCTGTTCACGCTGGTGGCTTCGTTCTTCTTCCACGCCTACTGGGCCCTGCCCGCCGAGCAGCAAATGATGCAGCAGCTGATGTTCATGAAGAACATCGGTGTGGTCGGTGGTCTGCTGGCATTGGCCGCATTCGGCGCCGGTGCATTCAGCCTGGACGCCCGCCGCAAGGCCTGAAACGCACAGAATCCCGCCATTCCTTCAACCCGCGCCCGACTTGCAGACGGCGCTCCATCTGAAAGCTATCCCATGACCCAAGTTGTTGTTGTGTACCACTCCGGCTACGGCCACACCCAGCGCATGGCGCAATCGGTGGCCGAGGGCGCTGGTGCCGAGCTGCTCGCCATCGATGCCGAAGGCAACCTGCCCGAAGGCGGCTGGGAAGCCCTGGCCGCGGCCGACGCGATCATCATGGGCTCACCGACCTACATGGGTACCGTGAGTTGGCAGTTCAAGAAATTTGCCGATGCCTCCAGCAAGCCCTGGTTCAGCCAGCAGTGGAAAGACAAGATCTTTGCGGGCTTCACCAACAGCGCCACCATGAACGGCGACAAGCTGTCTACGTTGCACTACCTGTTCACCCTGGCCATGCAGCACAGCGGCATCTGGGTCGGCACCGGCCTGATGCCTGCCAACAGCAAGGCCGCGCAGCGCAACGACGTGAACTACGTGGGCTCCTTCAGCGGCGCCATGGCACAGAGCCCGTCGGATGCGGGCGCGAACGAAATGCTGCCGGGTGACCTGGAGACGGCTCGTTTGTTCGGTGAGCGCGTGGCTGCGACGGCAGCCAAATTCAAGGCCTGATGGCCTGATCCAGGGCTCCTGCGGCGTAACATCCGCTGCATGAAATTCCTGAGCATCATCCCTTGGGCAGACTGGCTGGCGCTGGTCTGCTTTTTTGTCTTGTGGTCCGGCTACGCATGGTTCGCACGTGTGTGGGGGCGCAAGGTCGGCTCGCTCATTCAGACGACCAACCGCTACCGTGGCTACTGGATGACGCAGGCCACAGCACGCGACCCGCGCGTGATCGACGGCGTGATCACGCAAACGCTGTCCACCACGCCGGCGTTTTTCTCGTCCACCTCCATCCTCGTCATCGGTGGTCTGTTTGCGCTGCTGGGCACCACCGACAAGGCCACCGAGCTGATGAGCGAGATCCCGTTCGCGCAAACGACCACGCTCATCGTCTTCGAGTTCAAGATCCTGGTGATGGTGGCGATCTTCGTGTACGCCTTCTTCCGCTTTTCCTGGTGCATGCGGCAGTACACCTTTGTGGCGCTGGTGATCGGCGCCATGCCCTCGCCCGACGACTTCGACTCCGGCAAGTTCGACCGCGAGCACTACGCCCGGCGCGCCGCCGCCATGGTGGGCGCTGCGGCGGAGACCTTCAACGACGGTCTGCGGGCTTACTACTTTTCGTTCGCAGCGTTGGCGTGGTTCGTGTCCCCGCTGTCGATGGTGTTGGCCACCTTGGCGGTGGTCGCCATTCTGTACATGCGCGAATTCCGCTCCGAGGTGTTGCACATCCTGAAAGAAGATGTGACACCGCTGCCTTGAGGCCGTGGTGGCGGGTGCCGGCTCCTAAAATGGAGCGATGTTTCTACACCTGCGCCTGCACACCGAATTCTCCGTCGTCGACGGCACCAACCGCATCGACGAAGTCGTGGCCGCCGCGGCCGCCGACCGCCAGCCTGCCCTGGCCATCACCGACCTGAGCAACCTGTTCGGCGCGGTCAAGTTCTACAAGGCCGCGCGCGGTGTGGGGGTCAAGCCCATCATCGGCGCCGAGGTGATGCTGCAGGGCTTCACCGAAGAGACCCCGGGCGCCATGCCCGGCAGTCACCAGCCCGCCGCCCCCCGCGTGCTGCTGCTGGTGCAGGACCACCAGGGCTACCTGAACCTGAGCGAATTGCTGGCCCGCGCCTGGACGCGCAACGAAGGACGTGGGCAGGCGCTGGTGCACCGCGACTGGCTGCGGGAGTGCAACGCCGGCTTGATCATGCTGTCGGGCGCGCAGGCTGGCCCGGTGGGGCAGGCCTTGATGCAGGGCGACACGCAGCGTGCGACCGACATGGCGCTGCAACTCTCCACGCTGTTCACCCACCGCTTCTACATCGAGCTGCAGCGCGCCGGACGCGCCGACGACGAGCGCCACGTGACGCAGGCCGTGAAACTCGCCGCGCGCCTGCACCTCCCGGTGGTGGCCACGCACCCGGTGCAGTTTCTGGAGCCCGATGGCTACGAGGCACACGAAGCGCGGGTCTGTATTTCCGAGGGTGAGATCCTGGGCAACAACCGGCGCGTGCGCCGCTTCACCCGCGAGCAGTATTTCAAGAGCGCCGAGCAGATGGGCGCGCTGTTTGCCGACGTGCCCTCGGCCCTGGCCAACACGCTGGAGATCGCCAAACGCTGCAACCTCACGCTGGTGCTGGGCAAGCCTCAGTTGCCCAACTTCCCCACGCCGCTGATCGATGGTGTGCCGATGCCGATGGCGGACTTCTTCCGCCAGTCGTCGTTCGAGGGACTGGAGGAGCGCCTGGCCCACCTGTACCCCGACCCGGCCATGCGCGACGCCGAGCGCCCGCGCTACGTGGAGCGGCTGGAGTTCGAGATCAACACGATCCTGAACATGGGCTTCCCGGGCTACTTCTTGATCGTGGGCGACTTCATCAACTGGGCCAAGAACAACGGCTGCCCGGTCGGTCCGGGCCGGGGCTCGGGCGCCGGCTCGCTGGTGGCGTACGCACTGAAGATCACCGACCTCGATCCGCTGCAATACAAGCTGCTGTTCGAGCGTTTCCTGAACCCGGAGCGGGTGTCCATGCCCGACTTCGACATCGACTTCTGCCAGACCAACCGCGACCGGGTGATCGACTACGTCAAGGACAAGTACGGCAAGGACGCGGTGAGCCAGATCGCCACCTTCGGCACGCTGGCCGCGCGTGCCGCTATCCGCGATGTGGGGCGTGTGCTCGACTTCTCCTATGGTTTCTGCGACGGCATCTCCAAGCTGATCCCGAACAAGCCCGGCATGTCGGTGACGCTGCAGTACCCGCCCAACCCGAAGAAAGAGGGCGACAAGAACAACTACGCGATCGAGATGGAGCCGGTGCTGGCCGAGCGGATTGCGAAGGAAGACGACGTCAAGACGTTGATCGAACTCGCGCAGAAGCTCGAAGGCATGACGCGCAACATCGGCATGCACGCCGGGGGTGTGCTGATCGCACCGGGCAAGCTCACCGACTTCTGCCCGCTCTACGCGCAGCCCGGCAGCGACTCGGCGGTGAGCCAGTACGACAAGGACGACGTGGAGGCCATCGGTCTCGTGAAGTTCGACTTTCTGGGTCTGGCGACGCTGACCATCCTGGAGATTGCGCGCGAGCTGATCATGAAGCGCCACCCGGGCCAGGAGGGCTTCCGTTTTGAAGACATCCCGCTGACCGACGCCAAGGTCTACGCGCTGTTCTCGCGCGGCCAGACCGAGGCCGTGTTCCAGTTTGAAAGCCGCGGCATGCAGGGCATGCTCAAAGACGCCAAGCCGAGCCGGCTGGAAGACCTGATCGCGCTCAACGCGCTGTACCGGCCAGGCCCCATGGACCTGATCCCCAGCTTCGTGAACCGCAAGCACGGCAAGGAAGTGATCGAGTACCCGCACCCGCTGGTGGCCGAGATGCTGTCCGAGACCTACGGGATCATGGTCTACCAGGAGCAGGTGATGCAGACCGCGCAGATCCTGGGCGGGTACTCGCTGGGCGGCGCCGACATGCTGCGCCGGGCCATGGGCAAGAAGAAGGCCGAGGAGATGGCGGAGCACCGCGAGATCTTCCGCGCCGGTGCCGCGAAGAACGACATCTCTCAGCAGAAGGCCGACGAGATCTTCGACCTGATGGAGAAGTTTGCGGGCTACGGTTTCAACAAGTCGCACGCCGCCGCCTACTCGCTGCTGGCCTACCACACCGGTTGGCTCAAGGTGCACTACACGGCCGAGTTCTTCTGCGCCAACATGACCGTGGAGATGGACGACACCGACAAGCTCAAGGTGTTGCACGAAGACGCGCTCAAGATGGGCATGAGCTTCGAGGCGCCCGATGTGAACCGCGGTTTCCACCGTTTCGAGCCCGTGACCAACAAGGTCATCCGCTATGGTCTGGGGGCCATCAAAGGCACGGGCCAGGGAGCGATTGAAGCCATCGTGGCCGCGCGCGAAGGCCGCGGCGAAGGCCCTCGGGGCCACGAGACAGGACCGTTCAAGAGCTTGTTCGATTTCTGCGTGCGGGTGGACCGCACGCGCCTGAACAAGCGCACGGTGGAAGCGCTGATCAAGGCCGGTGGTTTTGATTCACTGCACCTCAACCGAGCGGAGCTGCTGGCCTCGGTGGACCGTGCGTTCACCTTCGCCGCCGCGTCGGCTGCGAACGCCGCTCAGGCCGACATCTTCGGCGACAGCGACCACGGCTCCAGCACGCAGGACCCCGATCTGGTGGCTACCACGCCCTGGGGCGTGAAAGAGCGCCTGACCATGGAGAAGACCGCGATCGGCTTCTATTTCTCGGGCCATTTGTTTGACGAGGTCGAGCGCGAGGTGCGCCGCTTCGCGCGCACGCCGCTGGGCGATGTGGTGGAGAGCCGCGACCCGGTGATCCTGGCCGGCATCGTGACCGACTTCCGCGTGATCAACGGCCAGCGAGGCAAACTCGCGCTGTTCAAGCTCGACGACAAGACCGGCGTGTTCGAAACCAGCGCCGACGAAAACCTGATCAACGCGCACCGCAACCTGCTGAAGGACGACGAGCTCATCATCGTGCAGGCCGTGGCCCAGCCCGACCGCTTCTCGGGCGGCGTGCGCCTGAAGATCCAGCAGGTGTGGGACCTGGCCGCGGCGCGCTGCCGCTTCGGCAAGTACCTGCGCGTGGCGGTGAACGGCCACGCACCCGCCGTGGCCCAACTGGTGCGCGAGTTCCCGCCCAAGCGGGAAGTGACGGAGCAGGGGGAGTTGGTTCGGGGCCTGCCGGTGCGCCTGCAGCTCTTGCGCGAGGGCGCGCAGTGCGAATTGCAGCTGGACGACCGGGCGCTGTTTTTCCCGACCGATGCGGCGCTGGCCAGCTGGATGGCCCAGGCGCATGAGCGGCGGGCGGAAATCGTGTTCGATTAGGTGGCACCCCCTGCGCCGCTGCGCGGCTTCCCCCTCAAGGGGGACAACATCTGCGGCCCGGCGAAGCCGGTTTCGCGATGTTTCTGGGTGGGTCCCGGCGCTCCGGTTCTGCCTCGTGTGTCAGTCCAGCGGGCGCAGACCGATCACCAGTGATGACGGGACGCGCCCGTCCGTGTCTTTGGGCAGGCTGTTGGTGCGGTCGATGGCGCGCAGCACGGCCTCGTCCCATGCGGCGTTGCCGCTGCTCTTGATGAGCTTGCGCGATGTGATGGTGCCGTCGGGTGAGGTGCGAACCTCGACCTCGGCGCGGGGGTTGCCCGGGGCCACGTCGGTGAACACCACGTTGGGTTTGATGCGTGCGGCCACCTTGGCGCCATAGCCCGGTGTGGGGCCGCTGGACTGTGCGGCCGTGCCGGTGCTTTGTGGACCACCGGTGGCGCCGGCCTGGCCCATTATGCGGTTGATCTGGTCTTCGCGCATCTGCGCCAGGCGCTTTTCATCGGCCGCGGCCTTGCGCTCCTGTTCCCGCTTTTGCTCGGCCAGTTTCTGCTGGCGCGCTTTTTCCTCGGCGGCTTTTTCAGCTGCGGCCTTCTTCTCCGCTGCTGCCTTCTCGGCGGCCTTCGCGGCGGCCAACTTCTTCGCTTCTTCCTCGCGCGCTTTCTGTTCGGCCTCGGCTTTTTTCTTCGCCTGCGCCGTCGCGATGTCGGCCTGGTTGGGTGCGGGCGGCGGAGGTGCGGGCGCTGGCGCCGGCGCGGGTTTGGGTGCCGGTTTCGGCGGGGCGGGCTGGGGTGCAGGCGTCGGAGGTGGTGGTGCCACCGCGCGTGGTGCGGCCTGCACCGGCATGCGTGACCAGAGCTCGGCTTCGACCGTGACCGGTTCGGCGTCGTGTTGCCACTGCACACCCAGTGTGAGGGCAATCACCAGCAGTCCATGGGCAACAAGCGCCAGCCCCATGGGCCCGAGCCAGCGGCCGCTGGGTGGCGGCGCGAGGTCGAGGTGGTCGGCGGTGGACTGCATGGTGCTGGGGATGGTTTCAGCGTGAGGTTTGCACGGACAGGCCCACGCGGGCAATCCCGGCTTCCTGAAGGGTACTCATCACACGAACAACGGCTTCGTACTTCACGTTCTTGTCGGCGCTGATCACGACCGGCACGCCGCCTTCGGGTGCCGCGCCCTTGCTGCTCTGCAGTTGCTGCACACGGGCCACGAGTTGGGGGAGGCTCACGGGCTGGGGGTCGGTGCTGGCCGAACCTTCGCGCACCTGGATCTGCTCGTCCTTGTCGATCATCACCGCCACGAAACGGTCGGGCTGGCGCCCGGCCTGGCCCACGCTGGGCAGCGCAATCTGGCTGGGCGTGATCAGCGGCGCTGTGACCATGAAGATGATCAGCAACACGAGCATCACGTCAATGAACGGGACCATGTTGATCTCGTTGATGGTGCGGCGGCCCCGGCCGCGTGATGAAACGGCGGGCATGGTCAGTGACCCGAGGGTGTTTGTGTCTGCGCGCCGAGGTTGCGCTGCAGGATGTTGGAGAACTCTTCCATGAAGGTCTCCATGGCGTTGGCCACGCGGTCGATGTCGTGCGCGAAGCGGTTGTAGAACACCACCGCCGGAATGGCGGCGAACAAGCCGATGGCCGTGGCCACCAGCGCCTCGGCGATGCCGGGTGCCACGGTGGCCAGCGTCACCTGCGCGAGGGCGGCCAAGCCAGTGAAGGCGTGCATGATGCCCCACACCGTGCCGAACAGGCCGACATAGGGCGAGACCGAGCCGACCGAGGCGAGGAAGGAGAGGTTGGTCTCCAGCACGTCGAGTTCGCGCTGAAAGCTCGCGCGCATGGCGCGACGCGCGCCGTCGAGCAGGGCGCCGTTGTCGGTGATGCGGCGCTCGCGCAGCTTCTGGTATTCGCGCATGCCGCTGGCAAAAATGCGCTCCATGGGGCCGCCGTGTTTGGCGCTCTGGGCGGCTGCGGCGTACAGGTCGTTGAGGTTGGTGCCCGACCAGAACTCGCGTTCAAAGTCTTCGTTGTGCGCGCGCACGCGCTTGAGCGAAAACACCTTGCGGAAGATGGCAGCCCAGCTCATGACGGAAACCACCATGAGCAGCACCACCACGGCTTGCACCACCCAACTGGCGTTGAGCATCAATTGAACGATGGAGAGGTCTTGGTTCATGGGTGTTCAGAGAAGGCGGGTCGTGAAGAAGTTTCAGGGCGTCAGTTGAAGCGCGGCCATCACGGCGGGCGGTATGCGCTGCGGGCGCAGCAGGCGGTCGTCGACCCAGCCGATGCGGATGGTGCCGCTGCAGAGCAGGGCTGCCTGTGCGTCGCCTTGCTGCGGTTTCAGGAGCGCGGTCTGCTCGATTGTCATGGACGCACGGCCTGCTTCCACCACCCGTGCTGTAACCAGAAGCAAATCATCAAGCCGCGCGGGGCGGTGGTATTGCAACTGGGTCTGGGTGACGACGAACATGCCGCCGAGTTGTTCGCGCAGGCGTTGTTGCTCGACGCCCAGGGCGCGCAGCCACTCGGTGCGGGCGCGCTCGAAGAACTTGAGGTAGTTGGCGTAGAAGACGATGCCACCCGCGTCGGTGTCTTCCCAGTACACGCGGACTGGCCACGTGAATGGTGCAGATTGCAGCGCGGGCGGGTTCACAGCGCTTGCTCCAGGCGGGCCACGGCTTCCTGAAGCTGGGCCATCGAATTGGCGGTCGAGAAACGCAGATAGCGGCCCGGGTCGGCGCTGCCGAAGTCGCGCCCCGGTGTGGCGGCCAACTGACAGCGGTTCATGAGCTCGAAGGCCAGCGCCCAGCTACCGCCTTCATCGGGCCGGGGGCCCTGCCGCGGGATGCCCCAGCGCTCGCACAGCCCGGTCACATCGGCCCAGGCATAGAAGGCGCCGTCGGGCATCACCGGCACGCTCAGACCCAGGCGGTTGAGTTCGGGAATGAAGAAGTCGCGCCGCGCCTTGAACTCGCTGCGCCGGCGCTCGTACTCGGTGAGGCTCTCGGGCTCGAAGCAGGCCAGGGCTGCGTGTTGCGCGATGGTGCTCGCGCAGATGAACAGGTTCTGCGCGAGGCGCTCCACCGCGGGCACCAGTGCGGGCGGCAGCACCAGCCAGCCCAGGCGCCAGCCGGTCATGTTGAAGTACTTGCTGAAGCTGTTGATGCTGATGACCTCATCGCCCAGGCCGTCGGGCAGGCCGAGGGCACTGTGGCCGAATTCATCTTCGTAGCTCAGGCCGAGGTAGATCTCGTCGACCAGGGTCACGCCGTCTTTGGCGCGGACGAAACGCGCGATGCGTTCGAGTTCGTCGCGGGCGATCGAGGTGCCGGTGGGGTTGGACGGTGAGGCCAGCAGCACGCCGCGTGTGGCGGGGGTCCAGTGGGCTTGCACTTGATCTGCGCTGAGTTGAAAGCGCTGTTCTGGACCGCTGGGAACCATGACCGCGCGGCCTTCGGCAGCTTGCACGAACTGGCGGTTGCACGGATAGCTCGGGTCGGGCATGAGCACCTCGTCGCCAGCCTCGATGAGGGCCAGGCAGGCCAGCTGCAAGGCCGCAGAGGCGCCCGCGGTGACGACGATGCGGCTCGCGTCGATGGACAGGCCGAACCGGCTCAAGTACCAGGCGCTGATGGCTTCGCGCAGGGCGGGCAGGCCGAGCGCCTGCGTGTACTGGCTGCTGCCGTCGCGGATGGCGCGCTCTGCCGCGGCCACAACCAAAGGCGCAGCGGTGAAGTCCGGTTCGCCGATGTTGAGGTAAATCATCGATCGGTCGCCCGGCTGGGCCTGGGCCGCCATGGCTGACGCGGCCTTGGCCAGCTCCATCACGTAGAACGGTTCGACGCGCTGGGCGCGCTGCGAAATCCTCACGGTGCGGCGTTCTTGCGGGTGCCGGGTTTTGCAGGCGCTGCGGCCACTTCAGCAGGGCGCAATTGCGCGGCCAGCTGGTGCAGCACGCCATTGACGTACTTGTGGCCGTCGGTGCCGCCGAACGATTTGGCCAGTTCGATGCACTCGTTGAGCACCACGCGCCACGGCACGTCCAGGCAGTGCTGGAACTCGTAGGCACCGATCCACAGCACGCCGCGTTCGATCGGGGAGAGCTCGCTCAGCGGGCGATCCAGTGCCGGCTTGATCATGGCGTCCAGCGCGTCAGCTTCGTTGATGCAACCGTGCAGCAGCGCGTCAAAGTGCACGCTGTCGCACTTGTGGAAGCCGGCCAGGTCGCGCGTGAACGCGTCGATGTCGGTGGCGGCGTTGCGGCCCACCAGGTGCTGGTAGATCGCCTGCAAGGCGAATTCGCGGGCGCGGGTGCGCGCCGACTTGTCGGCGGCCTTGCGGCCGATCAAGCCGCTTTTGGGCTTGTCGCTCTCGGTGGTGGGAAGTTCTGTGGACATGTTCAACCGATCTCTTGCAGCAGGTGGGCCATTTCCACCGCCACGCGGGCCGCGTCGCGGCCCTTGTCGGTCTTGCGCGCCATCGCCTGCTCCAGTGTTTCGGTGGTCAGGATGGCGTTGGCAATGGGGATCTGATAGTCCAGCGCCAAGCGCGTCACGCCCGCACCGGATTCGTTGGCCACCAGTTCAAAGTGGTAGGTCTCGCCGCGGATGATGCAGCCCAGGGCGATGAGCGCGTCGAAATCGTCGCGCTCGGCCATGGCCTGCAGGGCCACGGGCACTTCCAGTGCACCGGGCACCTTGACGTGGGCGATGTTCTTTTCCTGCACACCCAGTGCGAGCAGCTCTGCGAGGCAGGCGGCGTACAACGCGTCGGTGATGGGTTCGTTGAAGCGGGCCTGAACGATCCCGATGCTGAGCTTTTTGCCGTCGAGCAAGTCAGCCGTGCCTTTGTCTGCGCCGAACATGTGCGGCTCCGTTTCTTCTTGAGAGGTGAATGGGTTCAGCCGTTGCGGCTGAGGTACCCGGTGATTTCCAGGCCGTAGCCGGTCATGCTGGGCATGCGGCGCGGGTTGCCCATGAGACGCATTTTCTGCACGCCGCATTCGCGCAGGATCTGCGCGCCCACGCCGTAGGTGCGCAGGTCCATGCGGCCCCGCTCGGGCGCTTGGGCCGAACGTGCCGTGCCTTCAAACTGCGCCAGCAACTGGCCGGCGGTTTCGCCGCAGTTGAGCAGCACAGCCACCCCCGCGCCTGCTTCGCTGATGTGACGCAAGCTCGCTTCCAGGCTCCAGCTGTGCATGGAGCGGCCGACTTCCAGCGCATCCAGCACCGACAGCGGCTCGTGCACACGCACGTCCACCGGTTGGTCGGGATTCCACTGGCCCCTGACCAGCGCGAGGTGCAGCGCGCCACTGGGTTCGTCGCGGAAGGCGGTGGCGGTGAATTCGCCAAACGCCGTGTTCAGGGGCCGCGTGCCGAGTTTGTGCACCAGGCTTTCGGTGCGGCTGCGGTGTTCGATCAGGTCGGCAATGGTGCCGATCTTCAGGCCGTGCTCGGCAGCGAACAGCTGCAGGTCCGGCAGGCGGGCCATGGTGCCGTCGTCCTTCATGATCTCGCAGATCACGGCGCTCGGGCTGCAGCCGGCCATGGCGGCAAGATCACAACCCGCTTCGGTGTGGCCGGCACGCATGAGCACGCCGCCTTCCACCGCTTGCAGCGGAAAGATGTGGCCGGGTTGAACGAGGTCGGTGGCCACTGCTTTCGGCGCCACCGCCACCTGCACCGTGCGAGCGCGGTCGGCGGCCGAAATGCCGGTGGTCACACCTTCGGCGGCCTCGATGGAGATGGTGAAGGCCGTGCCCATCTTGGTGCCGTTGCGCGGCACCATGGGCGGCAACTGCAGGCGCTCGCAGCGCTCTTTGGTGAGCGTGAGGCAGATCAGGCCCCGTCCGAAGCGGGCCATGAAGTTGATGGCCTCGGGCGTCACGTGGTCGGCGGCCAGCACGAGGTCGCCTTCATTTTCCCGATCTTCTTCGTCGACCAGGATCACCATGCGGCCGGCGCGCATGTCGGCCACGATTTCGGCCACAGGGGAAATGGCCACCTGGGCCAGCGTTTCGGGCGCGTTCATGCGGATTCCTTGAGATTGATGTGATGACCGGCGCTGAGCATGCGCTCGACATAACGCGCCACCGTGTCGATTTCCAGGTTGACCGGGCTGCCGTCAGACAACTGGCCCAACGAGGTGTTCTCCACCGTGTGGGGTATGAGGTTGATGCTGAATTCGCAGCCGTCGGCACGGTCCTGAACCGCATTGACGGTCAGGCTGACGCCGTTGACGGTGATGGAGCCCTTGTAAGCCAGGTACTTGCCGAGTTCGGGTGGCGCAACCACGCGCAGCTCCCAACTCTCGCCCACTTGGGCAAAGCGTGTCACGCGCCCAACCCCGTCCACATGCCCGGAGACAATGTGGCCGCCAAGACGATCGTGCGCGCGCAGCGCTTTCTCGAGGTTGATGCGATAGCCGGTCTGCGCCAGCCCGGTGGTCCGGGCCAGCGACTCGGCCGAGATGTCGATGGTGAAGTGGTGCTGGGGCAGATCCAGCGAGGTCACGGTCATGCAGGCGCCGTTGAGCGCAATGCTGTCGCCCAAGCCAACGTCATCGAGGTACCCGGAGGGTGCCTCGATGGTGAGTCGCTTGCCATGGTCCAAAGAGCTGCCCAGGTCGTGGAGGGCGGCGATGCGCCCCACGCCGGTGATGATGCCGGTAAACATCCGGCTATTTTCGCAGGGTTTTGAAGCTCGCCCGGTTCGTCAGGGTGTCGGCCCCGAACGGAGCAGGCCTGGGCGAGTCAGTGATCCGTCACGATGTTGGGCGGCAGCCCGTCTTGGTGGGGTCGCAGCGGCGGATGCGGCCGGCCTGGGAATAGACCACCGCGGTGGCGCGACCTTCCGGCAGGTAGAACACCACGCTGCCGGTGGCGATTCCATCGGTGCTGGAACGCGGGAAACCTGCGGGATTGAACAGCAAATACCCGTCCGCCACGGTGCCTCGATCTTCCAGATCATCACTGGGCCCGTTGCTCATCACGCCATCCCCGGCGGGCCCCTGCTCGACGATCAGCGTGTCGGTCCCCGCTGTGTATTGCATGTCACGGTCCATGTCGGCATACACACGCCAACCTCCGACCCACCCCAGATCGGCATCCACCACCTGCACCAGGGTGTGGCGTGACATGCGCATGGCATTGGCCCGGGCCAGTTGTGTCGCATTGAAGAAGTTGCCGCTGACACGGGTGGGCACAACCGCCATCCATTTGTAGCTGTCGCTGCCTGTTCCAGCATCGTTCATGCGGACTCGAACGATGCGGGGCTTGCCCAGCACATTGCCCATGGCGGCATGGTCCGCGTCGGTGAATTCCCACAGCACGCTGTCCTTGGAGAATGCATCGGGTTCTGTCACGTCGAGTGCGTAGATGCCTTGCGCTCCTGCCCCCGCGCCAGACACCAGCACGCTTCGCCATTGACCGTTCATCTGGACCTCACCCACGGTGGGCGTTGCATCCAGCAGTGGGCGATGCGTGTAGTCGGGATCGGGCAGGATGTTGAGTTGCGGGACGATGAAGCCCGGGATGTAGGCAAACAGTTCTAGACCGTCGCTGGCGCGGAACGCGTGCAGCATGCCGTCGTTGGCGTTTGCAAACACCACCGGCGTCCGGTTCTTCTGCGTCTGCTGGAAGGCGGCGTAGCCAGTGCCTGCAAGCGTCGTGGACGGCGCCCCTTGGTACACCAGTCCTGAGTTGACCACGCTGCCCAAGACCCGTGTGCGAGCTCGAAACGGACGTTGAGGAGCGGAAGCAGAGCGCTCATCACCGCGGTGGCCGCGCAGGAAGTTCAGCCGACCAGGACCAAGGTTGTCCACGGGACCGCTGGGGCTCGTGTTCAGCGCATCCTGGTGCGCAGCAGCGAGGGAGCTGTCCCATTTGAATGGAGACGGACCCACGCTGCCTTGTTGCCCCAGTGGCGAACCCACCACGATGTTGCGACTGGCGCCACTGTCGGCCAGGGTGCGCAGTGTGAGGAGTTCCGAGGCGTCCCAGGCTGGCGTGCTTTCCAGCGTCGCTTTTCCGTCGGCTGACAGGCTGAGGGCGAACTTGCGAACCCGGCCGCTCCAGTCGCCGCCCACGGGATTGAAGCCGCCTTGGTACACCGAGTTTGCTTCCGAGGTGCTCAGCTCCTGCGATGTCAGTGCACTGCCCGCAATGCTGCTGGTTTCGTTGACCAGTGAGGCGAAGACGTTGCCGATCGAGTCCAGGAATTTTTGGGGGTCGCTCACCACAAAGTAGTTTTTGGCGTCGCCGTTGGCGCCTTGCCAGGCGAAGTTGTTGCCCATGGCAAACGGGCTGCCGGTGTTGCCCGCTAGTGCGTCATCGAAACCGCCGTATTTGGCGGCCAGGTGCAACTGTGTACCGCGGCGCAGACTGGCGCTGGCACCTGTCATGTTGTAGCTGTTGACGTCGATGGAAAACGTGCTGATGCGGGCCTTGGGCAGATCGGCTCGGAAGCTTTGCGTGTTGGCGAAGAGCGCCAGGCCCGCCATCATGAAGGAGCCCGTCGCGCCGGTTTCAACGAACGGATCGGTTGCTATGTTGGGAAGGTCCGGGCGGTAGGGGCTGTTTTGCGCAATGTTGAAGGCCTTGCGGGTTGTGCCGGTGCTGTCCGTGTAGGGAGCGCCCACGTTGGCTTCGAACGAGCCCACGATCCCGGTCCACTTTTGCACATCCAGCGGAACAGGTGTTTGCTCTGCCTGTCGAACGCCGTCGCTGTAGCGCTCCAAGGTGTTGCCCGGCAAGTACCGGTCGCTGTGGGTGGATTCGGCCAACTCGCTCGCCAAAGCAGCAGCAACCACCTGGTAGCGCGTTTGGGTGTTGGCTTGCAGCGCAGCCGTCTGCATGCCTGCCGACCCCAACATCCCGATGCTCAGGATGATGATGGTGACCAGCACCTCAACGAGACTGAAGCCAGCCTGGTTTGGGCGCACAGGGAACGTGTGTGCTTTGAACATGCACGCACTCTAACTGCGAAAAAAGAGTCACAAAGTAACTATCTGACAGCCAAAATGATTGGATGGATAGCCGGTATGACTACTATTCAGGCGGTATTGACGGGGAGCTCAATCCGTGTTTTCGGCTCTACCAAGCCCAACATTCCATCGGGCCGAGGGGGTGCGGCACTTCGGCCGTGGCGACTTGGCTTCGAACGCCCGTGTGGTTGATTCGGAACGAGCCGCACTGGTCACTGGCCTGATCGCCCTGGGGGTGGGCCGTCAGCGTGTAGGCCAACCCGTCTGTGGACGCCGCGGCGATGGTGTATTGCCTGCCTTTCACGAACAACACGCTTTCGGGAATGGCCACAGCCTTTGGATACCGGCCTTGCGCCGAGGCGGTGCGTTCCATCCACTGCGCTGCGTTGGACAACGCGGCGCGAGCGTTTGCGCGGTGCCCGCGCTTCACATGGTCGTTGGCGATGGGCAACACCAAGCCGACCACGACTGTCAGTGCAGCCATGGCGGTCGTCAGTTTGATGAAGTTGGGGCGACGCGAGAGGAGGGTGCTGAACCTGAACATGCCGGAACTCTACCCAAGCATGTTGAATTCCAAAGTAGTCAATCGATGGCTGCTACTCGACAGAAGACCGACGGATTGATTGCTTTGTTTGCACTACGCGCGCCTTTGCGTGGCAGGCGCGAGGAACTCAGATCAAGCGTGGGGCGTTCGCAAAAACGCATCATGGCCCTGCACGCGGGCCACGATGCGAAGGTCTTCACCCACACGTTCAATGGAGGCGAAGTGGAGTGGGACACCATCCTGCAGCAGCTCGAGGGGCCCCAGGTTCGACAGGCTGGCGCCTTGGCCGAGCAACTTGGGCGCCAAGTACACCAGAAGTTCGTCCACCAGGCCCTCGCGCAAGAAAGAGCCGTTGAGCTTGTGCCCCGCCTCCACATGCAGCTCGTTCACTTCGCGCTGTGCCAAGTCCCTGAGCATGGCCGCCAAGTCGACTTTGTTGTCGGCGCCCGGCATGTGGATAGGGATCGCGCCGCGTTCGGCCAGAGCCGCCTGCTTCTCGGCGTCGAGCACCGCGTGGTAGATCCAGACTTGCCGTGGCAGCCCGCCGGGGGCGGGCTCGAACAGTCGTGCTGACAACGGCGTGGCAAGCGCACTGTCCACGATCACGAGGTGGGGCTGACGTGTGGTGTCTGGCAAACGCACGTCGAGCCTGGGGTCGTCTTCCATTACTGTGCCGATACCCGTGAGCACGGCACAAGCGCGAGCGCGCCAGGCATGACCGTCAGTTCGAGCGGCTTCCCCGGTGATCCACTGGCTCGCTCCATTGTTCAGCGCACTCGTGCCATCGAGCGACGCGGCCATTTTCATGCGCACCCACGGTGTGCCGCGCACCATTCGGCTGAAGAAACCGATGTTGAGTTCGCGTGATGCCAAGGCCGCTTCGCTCTCGGGCGGGAGCAGCTCCACCTCAATGCCCGCCGCCCTCAGCCGCGCCAGGCCTCGCCCGGCCACAAGTGGGTTGGGGTCCTCAGTCGCCACCACCACTTTGGCTATTCCGGCTTCGACAAGCGCGTCGCAGCACGGTGGAGTACGGCCATGGTGGGAGCAGGGTTCCAAGGTGACGTAGGCGGTGGCACCGGCAAGTGGGTGGCCTTTGGCGCGAGCATCGCGAAGCGCCATGACTTCGGCGTGTGGGCCGCCGGCCTGTTGGGTAAATCCCTGTCCCAAGACATGCCGTTCGTGGGACATGATCACACACCCTACACGCGGATTGGGATTGGAAAGATCGATGGCATTCCGCGCCAGCGCCAGCGCCTGTTGCCAAACCGCAGAGAAGGCAGCGGGAGTACTTACTGCCAGCAAGCGTTCACAGCCTTCGCGCCAGACTTGCCCTTTTGTCCAGCTTGGTTGAGGGTCAGGTTGCCACATCCTGTGTCGCCAGCCTGCGGGCCACCGGGCACAGCGCGCAGAGCGTATTGGGAGGAGGTGGGGGCTGTGCTGAATTCAAACGTGTAAGACGCGCCGAGATCGCTGCGACACGACAGGACGGGCAGCACCGCGCTAGCCATGGGGGTGGCACAGCCGGCACCTGTGGTGTTGTAGGCCAGGCAGGTTGAGTAATTGCGCTCCATCCATTGACTCAGTTCCATGAGGCATCCGGCCGCTGCCACGCGCCGGGTCTTCAACACATGGTTTTGATAGCTCGGGTAGGCAATGGCAGAGAGGATGCCGATGATGGCCACCACGATCATGAGTTCGATCAAGGTGAAGCCTCGAACGCGGTGCGCAGCGGAGAGGTTGAGTGGTTTCATGAAATCAGTCCCTGACAATCTCGCGCCACGAGAGGCGCCCCCTGCGGGCAACAGTGGGAATATTGACTCGAACGTCCTCGAGGCGACCATCGGATCCTCCCACAACCAGACGATTGCCGATCAGGATGGCCTCTCCTGGCATGCCGACACCCAGGTCGATGGAACTGATGTTGGCGTTCTGGTTGCCGCTCAACTGGATGACATCGTCGAGAAAGTTGTTGTTGTCGTTGATGTCGAAGAAAGGGAGGCTCAATCTCGCACAGGTGAACGGATTGATTGCATTGATGTAGCCATTGCCGCCGGCAACACACTGATCGTTGGTGACAGGGACGATGGTGCTGCCGAGCAATGTGGGCTCAGCAAGATTGAACAGCCGGGGAGTGGTGATCATGCGCTCACCCGTCTCCGGGAGATCGACGTAACAGCCGTCCTTGTTGAACATGTCTCCCGCAGACGCAGTGGGGAAGGACCGGACCTTCTTGCCATCGAACGTACCGGTGATGCTGACTATTCGCGGTGTCATGTTGGCGCGGCTGCTCACGGTCGTGTTCGAATCGATGAAGCTGTAGAGGGTTTGCCTCGACGTGTTTGTGGGGTCGCCACTGAGGAAATAACTCCCCGTGCCGAAGAATACAAACCGTTTGCCCAGGTTGGGGTCGGACTGCACCGTGTTGATGGCCACAGACATTGGGCCAGTGATGGGCTGCACCCCATTGCTCGCGTTGCGCGCCACGAAAATGGGACTGGCATTGTTGTCCACGCTCCAGTTGGCTGGGTCGTCATTGGTCAGGTTGAATTTCCACACGTTGCCGAACATATCACCCGCGTACGCGAAGTCCACTTCGCCATCGCTGTTCGTATCGAACGTGCCAGGCGTGGCCAGGCCATTGTTGCCGGCGACAGGCGTGACCAGCTTGCGGATGATGGTTCCCGTGGCGAGCTCGACCACATAAAGTGCCGCGGACCCGTTGCTGCTGTTGTAACCATTGCCCACAAGGGCGACCTGCCGGCCGTCCTGGATGCGGGTGATGATGGGGCGTCCGAGCATGAAGCCCAAGTCTGCATCCGCAGAGTTTGTGTACTCCCACTTGACGTCGTTGGCCGAAAAGCTCTCCGGCGTCGTGACGTCAAGGCCAAACATGCCCTTGCCTCCGCGGCCCATCAGACCGATGAGATAAATGCGGTCGGTCGTCAGCGTCTGGTTGGATACTGCAATGTCGCCATCCACGAAATATTGGTGGTTGGTGTTGTAGTTGGTCGCCGCTAACGCCTTCATCTTGGGCAGTGAGGTGCTGGGGACATAGGCAAACATTTCCGAGCCAGAGGGAAGGCCGTTTGCTCCAGCGGCCTTTGTTGTGAAGGCGTGCAGCATTCCGTCGTTGGCGCCAACAAAGACCGTTTGCGTCTCCTTGCTGAAGGCGGGCGACGAATGCGCGATATCACCGAGAACTGTGCTGTCCAGTCGATCCCGGAAGTTGCCTTGTTTTGAAACTTCACCACTGCGATCGCCACGCAGGTAATTGAAGAGAGACTGGCTATCGTCAAACAGTGCCTTCTCTGCCGTGGAGAGCCCGCTGCCGCCCCATGTAAATTCGCGGCCCTTGTTGAGTCCGGTGGCGTCGGACCAGTAAAAGATCTTGCGGCTGTTGTGTTCTGGGATGCGGGCTGCTGCGTTCCAGGTGGGCGTGGCGCCAACGCCCGCGCTTGTTGCCGGGTAAGCCAGAAGGTCGCCAGACCAACGGTTTGAGTTGAAGGTGGCTTGGAATACAAGCGTTTCTGTGGACAGCGTGGTGCTGTTCGCGATGATGCTTCCTCCGCTGCCGCTTCGCGAACTGATGTTTTCCAAGGCCTTGCGCAACTGGGTGCGCAGGTTCAATGGGTTCTGAACCAGAAAGTAGGAGTCTGGGGTGCCATCGTTGTTGGCATCCCATTCTTGGCGGCGGTTGGGGCCAGTGATTGCATCCTCCGCTATGTAGCCGCCGTACTTGGCCAGGTACCAGAGCGGACCCTTGAGAAGACTGGCACCTGCCGAACCGGGAGAGAACGTGTAAGTCGGAATATTTGCGGCAAGAGCGCCAACGGCCGGCAAACTGTTGCAACCGGTGTTGGTCAAGGTTTCGCAATAGCCGGGCTCTTGGTCTTTGGGGACGTTGAGAAAATAGGCAGGCGAGTTCGTCTCGTCGCGGGCCACCAAGTAGACGCCGTCTTTGGTGGTACCCGAAATCACATAGCCCATGTTTTGCTGAATGCCACCAGCCTGGTAGGTAGGCGTGACCTTGATGGACAAAGTCCCGTTGTCATTGGCCTTGATCTCGTAAAGCGCAATGGCGTCCATGTCGTGGTCACCACCTTGCTCTACGTCTTCAAAGTTGATCTGGAAGCGCGCGGAGTACCGACCGCCGTTGATCGCAGCGTTGTAATCCTTACCGGTCGGGCCACTCGAATTGACCAGCTCTTCCACGTAAAAGTCGACGATCTGGTTGGTGGGCTGGTAGCTGCCCTTTGTGGCCACAATGTTCGACCCGCTGACCGATTTGGCAAACGGCACCATGGTGATCTTGCGGTCACCAGGCATCGGGATGTCGAACGAGGGCAGGGGCGAGCTCAAGGCGACTACGTAGGAATCCACCTTGACCGGCAACGACGCGCCCGCTGGCGTTGTCAAAGTGCGCACACCGACACTCTTGGCCCAATACGCCACCGCTGCCGAATAGTACGAACCTTGTTTGGTCGGTTCTTCGGGTGCCAGACCACGAATGCTGGCCAGGTTGGTGACGTTTTTGGGCGTGGGCGCGGCGTCGTACAACGTTCCTGACTGGCCGATGAAACGCAGCCCTGTGATGCTTGACGTTGCGCTGGCTGCTTCGATGCCGGTGATCAGATTGCTGTAGGTTTCCGCACTGAGCGAACTGATGATGCTCGTCCCCGAGATCGATGAACTGAAGGCGTTGACTGCACCTCGCACCTGATTGGAATCGAAGGACGGATTGACGTCCGAGATCACAAGGAAATTGGCACGAGAGCAATACGGCCGGTTCGCATAGGGATCGTCCCAAGTGGCGCTGTTGAGGCCGACCTGGCCATCAATGGTGCGTTCGGTGCTGGCATCAAACGCAGACAAAGGGGCCAGGGCGCCCGCAAAGTACCTGGCTCCCTCCATCATCATTTCCCCGATAGGGTTGCCCCAGTCCACGAGCTGCCCTTCGCTGGCGGCCTTGGCCGAGTCTTCATAAGGGCTGGACTTCCAGTACTCGTTGGTGGCGCTGCTCTGGTTGAAGCCGCGGATGCGCAGGTTGTTGAACGTGTCCACGATCGGTGCTGAACCGACCACGAACTGACCCGTGGTTGAGTTGACTTCGTTCGCAAAGGACGAAATCACCTTGCGCAGGCGCCCGCCCGACATGTGCTTGTCGTAACTGCCCGTCATGAGGCCAAACAACATGGCCTCGTTCTCGCCGTATTCATGCAGCAGTCCGATGGGTTTGTAGCTGCCGCTGTTTCCGTTGGGATAGAACTTGCACTCGTTGGTGTACGGTGTCTTGCATACTTCTGCGCGTACGGTGAAGTTTTCGGGCAATCCTGTCCCGTTGGGGAAGCCGCCGCTGGACAGGCTGTCCGCCAGCACTGGACGTTCTTTCGAAGCCCATTCCCAGATGCGCTTGTCGCCGCCGACGTTGCGACGGATGCGGAGCAACGGAGGCAGGCTGCTGCAATTGCTCAGGGTGGCGCAGGAGCGATCGATGTTGCCCGTCAAATTGCCAAAGAAATGGCGCGAGGTGGCATTGACGGGCAAATCCAGCGGCGTGTATTGGCGGATGTCGTATCCACTGGTGGCAATGCTGTGATATTCCTTGCCCCAGCTGTGGGCATCTTGCGGAATGTAGGCGCGCCGCAAGACCGTACGGGTGGCTGTGTCGATATCCCGGAAGCCGCCGTAGAGCACCTTTCGAAGCGCGTCGATGCGGCTGGTGGTCACGTAGTTGAGCCAGTTGCCCGACCACTCGGTGGCCCCAGTGCACACCCCAAGCGCCCCGGCAGTGGCAACCGGTTCGAAGAGCTCGGCGTTTTCGGCTGCGATGTTGGTGGCGTCGCTGATGGAGTAGCTGTCGCTGTTGCCGGAATAGCTGTAGCACAGGGTGGAGTCGAACAAGCCAAAGTAGGTGATGGTTGGCTTGAATCCCACATCCAGCAGTCCATCGCCGTTGATGTCGGAGGCGTCGTTGTACGCTTCGTAGAAAAGCTTGTGGTCGCGACCGGCAACCAGCATGGCCAGAGGTTTTGCGCTGACGGTGGCGCTCAAGGGGGTAGACGGCCAGATCAGGTTGGCGTGGGCCAGCATGGCGCCCTGCGTGAGGACGATCACAGACATCGCAAGCACTTTTGCGGTCGTGTTCATTCGAGCTTTGAGCTTCATTCGGATCCCCCTTGTGCGAACGGTCATTCCGTTGCGTAAATCGATTGAAGCAACACCGATGCCCGGTCATTGCCTGCGTTGCTGCGGGCGGTGATGCGGTAGCGCCGGCAGTTGGTGGAAGAGGTGGGCGAACTCGGATCGCAGGCGAAAGTGGTGCCCAGGTATTCCACGAAGTACTGCGGCGAAATGTCGATGTTGCCGTTTTCGACTACCGCAGCCGCACGCCAACTGGAGAATGAACTGTCCAGCCAGCGCGGCGTGTCTGTGGCAGCAGGTGAGCCGCAAATGCCGGACACGCAGGCGCTCAAAGGAGCGGGGGAGGGTTTGTTCGCTTCAACAAATGCCTCTGCCTCGCGCAGCGCGGCTTCAGCCGCCTGGAACGAAAGACTTCGATCGAGCGTGTGACCAGTCATGCGTTCTTCCAGGGTCACCGAGCGCATGCTGTTCAATCCCACAAGCGTCATGATGACGAGAAGAATCAGTGCCACAACAAGCGCGATGCCCTTTTGCTGTCGACGCTGCGGACGGGCAGTGCGGTGGCGATCGAGGGCAGGCATCAAAGGCTCCTGTTTCGGATGTTAACCACATGCACCAGCTGACGGATCAGAGGCTGGGCGTCGATGCTCACGTTTTGCTGCGTTTGCAGCGTGGCGCGCATGCGGACTGCCACCACCTGAAGCGGCGCTGCGTTGGACCAGTCGAGGATGGCCGTGGCGTCAATCCAGTCGGTGCCCAGATTGCCCGAACCTGAATCGCGCATCAGGTATTTCAACTCCAGATCCCTCACGCCTTCTGCAATTTCTTCCGCTGGTCCTGTGTCAGGCAGGCGGTACAAGGATCGGCCGCCGCGAGGGTTGTTGCCGATGTACCAGAACGACGCTGAGAGCCGGGTGACGAAGCCACCGCTCTGGAATGTCTTGGCTGTTCCGCCTGAGCTGCTGCAATCTGCGGGAAAGCCCAGCCCTTTGGTGCAGTTGCCAGGTGACGAGGTACCGGTGTTGTGCACGATGGTGCTGTTGGTACCCGGGCTTGAATTGGTGATTTGCGTGATGGCGGCGGAACCTGCGTCGCAGACCATGACAATTTCATCAATGGCCAAGCCGTGGTTGATGGAGGACAAATCGATCGAGGCGGCCGTGGGATTGTGGTTGGTGATGATCACGCCGTTGTCCAGCCCGCCACTGAGAATGGTCACGGCATCGGTGCCTGCCACCCGTTCGCCAACGCCTGGGCCTGTGGCCACGATGCCGGTGGCGTCCTGGCCACCGTCAAACCCTCGCACCGATCCGGCGTCCCAGTTGTAGGCCCAGCCCAATGCAGGGTTGATCAGAACATTGGCGACCAATGTAGCGCCACACAGATTGCCGCCGGCCTGACGAATCTCGCGCGCCGTCAGTTCAAACGAAATCCGGGCGTTTTCCTGCAAGCGTGCCAGATTCTCATTGGTCCGAAAAGCCTGCTGGTTGGTGACAAATATGTTGATCACGCCACCGATCAGCACCAGCCCCAGAACCAGGGCCACCATCAGTTCGATCAGGCTGAAGCCGCCCTGGCGGCGGCGTGTCGAAGTGCGGGGGAGAATCACAAGCGGCTCCTGGTTTCAAGACGTTGCTCGCCAGAGCCACCCGCTCGGGAATCGTCCCAAGTGATCTGAATAGTGCATTCGCCATTCACTTCGCAGTGAATTGCACCGCAGGTTGAATCCGCATTGCCCAGGGCGAACTTGAGACTTTCCAGCCAGTCCTTCCGCGTGGTGTCTCGCAGGTTGGGCTGGTTGAACACGTTGGCACTGCACGCCGGCTCGATCACACCTCCGGCTACAACCCCTGTGTTGTAGTTCTGGAGCACCGCGTTGTTGCGATCCGCGCGCATGGCATCAAGCATGTAATAGCTCAACATGACCGCCTGGGTGCGGCCATAACTGCTCTGGTTGGTCTTCAGCGCATTGGCCTGCAGACCCGCCATGCCGAGCAAGCCGAGTGCCAAGATCAGCACCGCCACCAGTACCTCGATCAAGCCCACACCTCGCTGGAATGAAGGAGCTCTCTTTACCTTGAAATGCATGGAATTTTTCATGATTCGTGTTCAAAGCGGGCATGTGGCGCTGACGCTGGTAGGTACCGATGTGGCGATACGACCGGCCGACGTCACGGTGATGTCGCGCGCTCGGCGAGAGTCCTCCATCACAGAGGCCGAGTTGCAGACGCGGATCCGACCCGCCTGAGCGGCTCCTGACATCAGGCGTGCGGTTCCATCGGCCGCGAAGGATATGTAGCTGGCCACGTTGGTATCGCCCACCAAGGTCAATGAGCCCTGTATTGCTTCATAACGTGAAACGATGGTTTCGCCTGTATTAACCTCAGCGGCAGCGCCTGATCGGGTGGTGTCCACAAATACGATCCAGCCCTGCTGCCAACCCCCCGCGGTCGTGCAGGTGTTCAGGTCAGCGCTTTTGCAAACGGTCACGCGGTTGCCGCGTCGAATGGCTTCGCTCCGAGCGAGCGTCATGGCACCTACAAAGTCGTTGTTTGCCGTGGTCAATCGGCTGCTGGCAATGAAGGATTGAAAGCTCGGGACCCCTACAGCCAGCAGAATCGCAAGAATCGCGATCGCGACCATCAGTTCGATCAAAGTGAAACCATGCTGAACGGCACGGATCAATTGGCGGTGGGTAAAGAAATGTTTCACGCTTGAATTTTGCCCGGCACCTTGTTGAGCGCTCCGCTGAAGCGCCGAAGTGCCTGCTTGGCGGGATAGGCGGTCGCGTTTTCGTAGGTGCTTTTTCCCGATCAGTGAATACGCCTGACGCAGTATTTTTTCTGCATCTGGGCGATAAGTTACATAGCGCTAATATTTCGAGAGATTGGCGAAGAAATTGAATTCTTAAGAATTCAAAAGTGGGGCTTTCTAGGTCTAACGTCAATGGGCGTGACATTGCTCACGGCCAAATCCCTGCCCTGTGGTCGTGGACTACCGCTGAACCTCATCCACCAACGCCCGGAATTCGTCGATGTCCTCAAAGCTGCGGTAGACGCTGGCAAAGCGCACGTAGGCCACCTTGTCAAGCTTCTTCAGCTCGCGCATCACCATCTCGCCCAGGCGCGTGGCGGGCACTTCGCGGGCGCCCAGGTTGAGCAGCTTTTCTTCGATGCGCTCGATGGCTGCGTCCACCTGTTCGGTGCTCACGGGGCGTTTGCGCAGCGCCAAGGCGAACGAGGCGCGGAGTTTGCCCGGGACGTAGTCCATCCGGCGGCCGTCTTTTTTCACCACCGCCGGAAAGCTCACTTCCGGCCGTTCATAGGTGGTGAACCGCTTTTCGCAATGCCCGCACTGGCGCCTGCGGCGGATGAAATCCGCGTCTTCCGAGACGCGGGTTTCCACGACCTGGGTTTCCAGATGACCGCAAAAGGGGCATTTCATCGTGTGATGCCGCCCGTTGGCGTTACTTGTAGACCGGGAAGCGTGCGGTCAAGGCATTGACCTTGGCGCGGACCGCTTCGATGTTGGCTGCATCACGCGGGTTGTCCAGCACGTCGGCGATCAGGTGGGCGGTGGCGCGGGCTTCTTCGTCCTTGAAGCCGCGGGTGGTCATGGCCGGGGTGCCGATGCGCACGCCGCTGGTGACCATGGGCTTTTCCGGGTCGTTCGGGATCGCGTTCTTGTTGATGGTCATGTGCGCACTGCCCAGTACCGCTTCGGCTTCCTTGCCGGTGATGCCCTTGGCGCGCAGGTCGACCAGCATCACATGGCTTTCGGTCCGGCCGCTGACGATGCGCAGGCCGCGCGACGTGAGTGTTTCGGCGACGATGCGCGCATTTGTCAGCACTTGTTGCTGGTATGTCTTGAATTCAGGCGCCAGCGCTTCTTTGAATGCCACCGCCTTGGCGGCGATCACGTGCATCAGCGGACCACCCTGCAAACCGGGGAAGATGGCGCTGTTGATGGCTTTTTCGTGCTGGGCCTTCATCAGGATGATGCCGCCGCGCGGGCCGCGCAGGCTCTTGTGCGTGGTGGAGGTGACCACGTCGGCGTGGGGAACCGGATTGGGGTATATGCCTGCAGCGATCAGACCGGCGTAGTGGGCCATGTCGACCATGAAAATGGCGCCGACATCCTTGGCCACCTTGGCGAAGCGCTCGAAGTCGATGCGCAGGCTGTAGGCCGACGCACCGGCAATGATGAGTTTGGGTTTGGTTTCGTGTGCCTTGCGCTCCATGGCGTCGTAGTCGATCTCTTCCTTGTCGTTGAGACCGTAGGACACCACGTTGAACCACTTGCCGCTCATGTTGAGCGCCATGCCGTGGGTGAGGTGACCGCCTTCGGCCAGGCTCATGCCCATGATGGTGTCGCCGGGCTTGAGGAAGGCCAGGAACACGGCTTCGTTGGCCGAGGCGCCGCAGTGGGGCTGCACGTTGGCGGCGTCCGCGCCAAAAATCTGCTTCACGCGGTCGATGGCCAGTTGCTCGGCGATGTCGACGAACTCGCAGCCGCCGTAGTAGCGTTTGCCGGGGTAGCCTTCGGCGTACTTGTTGGTGAGCTGGGTGCCTTGGGCAGCCATCACTGCGGGCGAGGCGTAGTTCTCGCTGGCGATCAACTCGATGTGGTGTTCCTGCCGCGTGTTTTCAGCCTGGATGGCGGCGTACAGCTCGGGGTCGGTTTGCTCGATGAGAATGTTGCGGTCGAACATGGCAGTCCTTCTAGAGGTGAATCCTTGCGCATTGACAAGGGCTGCCCAGGCGAACGGCTGAACACCCGCGCTGCGTCAGCGGGGCGGCACGCTTCCCAGTGGTTGTCCCGGCCGCGGATCCAGGGTTGGAATGATCGGGCAGGGGGGCCACGTCAGCGCCAGACCTCTGGAACTCATTCCGGAGGTTGCGCGCCTATCGCCAGTTGCGTACTCAGCGAGTTTAGCCGAGTGCCATGGCCTTGGCTGACCGTTCCCGCAAAGGCCGGCGCATCGGCTGCGCCGGCCACAACTCGCTCAGGACTGCGCCATGGGAGCGGGTGCCGGGGTGGCTGCCGGGGCGGCAGGGCCCGCTTCGATTTCGGTGCCAGGTGCCACCACAGGCGCCGGCGCAGCCGGTGCGACGACCTTGACCGTGCGCGCAGGCGGCACATAGCGCTGCAAAGGCTTGCCCAGCGCCACGCTCTGGATGCGCATGTGCTCGGACATCACCTTGTCGATGTACCAGCCACCGTCGGTGGTGACGGCACCCACATACAGACGCAAGCCGCCTTCCACCGAGCCAGCGCGCTTGATGCAGTCTTGCAGCACACGCACACCCACGCGCAGGTTGGACACCGGGTCAAAGGCAGCCAGCTGACCGCCGAAATCTTCGTACTTGTCGGTGTGCACGCGCGTGAGCACCTGCATCAGGCCCTGGGCGCCCACGGGGCTCTGGGCGAATGGATTGAAGCGCGATTCAATGGCCATCACCGCCAGGATCAACGTGGGATCGAGCTTGGCTTTCTCGCCGATCTCGAACGCTTCTGCCACCAGGGCGCCGAGCGGCTCGGGCGCCACGCGGTACTTGCGGCTGAGCCAGAACGTCACGTTGGCCTGCTGTTTGGGCAGGTCGCCTGGGTCGGCGGCGGTGACGCGGTCGATGGCGGTGGGCTCCACCGCGATCAAGGGTTCGTCCATGGTCGCTTCCTGGCGCTGCAGCAACCAGCCCAGCAATTGCTGCTCGGCGCTCTGGCGCAGGTCACCTCGCGCGCTCAGCACGATCAGGCCCACAGCGAACAGGGTGCCCAACAGGGCCACGCTGTTGTGTGTGATGTCGAGGAACCCACGGTAGGTGTCAGCCAGCGTGGTCTTGATGGATGCCACGACACCTGAGGTGTTCTTGTGTGGCGCAGTGAAGGTGGTCATGGTGTCGCTCCGTTCATGGCTTCGGCCGTTTGAGGCGGCTGGCCCAGTGTGGTCGCTGTCGAAGGCCTTGCAAATGGGTTTGGCGATCGACCTGGCCGGTGCTGGCTGCGGTCGGGGTTAACCCTTTGAAGGGTCAAAGTGGGCGGATGGTATGGGCTTATAAATACCCAGTCAATGTTTAGAACGCTGTTTAAAGATACTTTTGGTTATAAACATTCGGTTTCAACTGACCGCTCAAGCGCTTCGCTAGCGTGAAACCCAGCGCCTGCAAGGCTTGCGGCTGGGTTGCTTGTCATTTGCCGCTTGTCGGCTCGCGCCCACCTTTCATGTCGCAAAACCCGTTTTCGAGGTCCCCGAATGGACTTGGGAAGCGCCATTGAAAAGCCTCATGGCCCGTTTCGCCGACCCGCCTTGTCGTCAGCGGACGGGGAGAGTACGCTTCGCCTGTCGGTCTTGAGGACCGGCATCAGCCGACCCAGCGGTGCAACCGCATGACGGCCCCCAACGGGAGCAATCTGTTGCTTCCAGGCTGGAGAGACATCCAACTCCCTCCGCCAAAAATGACGGCATGAGCATCAGGCCCGCCGTCGACCCCGGCAAACCTCGTTTGTCGGGGTTTCTTGTTTCTGGGGCTCTGCGACCCTGCCGGTGCCCGGGCGCAGGAGTTCGGAGACACTGGCGGCACGCCATTCACCCAGTCCTCACAACCATGAGCAACAACAGCCCCGTCTCCCCGATCAATCCGTGGATCAGACGCTTTCTCTGGACCGTGGGCGGCGTGCTGTTGCTCTGGTCGATTGCCTGGCTGGCGGTTCCGCTGCTCCTGAAATGGCAGCTCGAAAAGCAGGCCAGTCAGGCGTTGGGGCGCAGCGTGACGGTAGAAGAGGTCGACTTTCGGCCCTGGTCGCTGGCCTTGACCATCGAGGGCCTGCGTGTTGCCAGCGCCCAGGGCGACGCCGAGCAGTTGTCCGTGGCTCGGGTTCATGTGAACGCCGAACTGCAATCGATCTTGCGGCTGGCGCCGGTGATCGACGCCTTTCAGATCGAGCAGCCGCGCGTGGCATTGCGCCACCTGGGTGGTGGGCGCTACGACGTGGACGACATCGTGCAGCGGCTGCGCGTTGCGCCATCAGACAACGCCGGCGAGCCAGCGCGGTTTGCGCTGTTCAACGTCGAACTGCAGGGTGGCGAGTTCACGCTGGTGGACGACAGCGTGGGCGCCACCCACCGCCTGCGCGGCCTGACCGTGAGCATCCCGTTTCTCAGCAACCTGGATTCGCGCCGTGAGGTGGTGACCGAGCCGCGGCTGGCCTTCGAGCTCAACGGCAGCGCCTTCGATTCGCGCGCGGCAACCACGCCGTTCGCGGTGGACCGCGAAACCAATGCCAGCCTGCGCATTCCCGCGCTCGACCTGGCGCCTTACTTTCCTTATTGGCCGGCGGCGTGGCCCATCAAGCCCGAAGCCGGCATCCTCCAGCTCGACCTCAAGCTGGCCTTTGCGCAGCGCGAAGTGCCGCAGGTCTGGGTGTCGGGTGATTTGGCGATCTCCGGGCTGAAGTTGGTGGACGGGGTGGCGAACGTCTTGTCGTGGGAGCGCCTGGGTGTGACGCTGAACCGCGTCGAGCCGCTGGCGCGCCGGATCGATCTGGCGTCCATCGATTGGAAAGCGCCGAGCCTGAACGTGTCGCGCGACGCCCAGGGGCAGCTCAACTTGGCGCGTCTGGCCCAGCGGTTTCAACCCGTGGCGCAGCAAGTGCCCGCCAGGGCACAGCCGTCAACAGCGGTCGTTCCGTGGGAGATCCGGCTCGGACGGTTCGATCTGGACGGCGGCGTCGTTCAATGGCGCGATGACGCAGTCAAGCCCACCGCCGACATGGCGCTGTCCGCCTTGCGGGTGCAGAGCCGTGATTTGAGCTGGCCTGTGAAGGCTCCCATGCCGTTCGAGGTGTCGGCGCAACTCGACCAGACCCCCATCGGCATCAAAGGAACCGCCACCGATGTGGCTGCGCAGGCGGAGCTGTCTCTGGGTGACATTCCTCTGGAGCGATTTGCTTCTTATATAAGTGGTGCGCTCAAGCCTGCCTTGGAGGGCAAGCTCAACGCAGGCGGTCGGATCGAATGGCAGGCCGCGGAGGGCGACCGGCCCATGGCGCTGCAGGTGCTGGCGACCCGTCTGGAACTGAACGAACTCAAGCTCGGGCCGCCCCGACGACCGCTGGCGAGCCTGAAGCGTCTGCTGGTGGAAGACCTGCGCCTGGACATGGTGCAGCGCAGCGTCGACGTGGGCAGCCTTGTCATCACCCAGCCCCAGGCACGCGTGCAACGCGAAGCGAACGGCAGCTGGATGTTTGAGCCGTGGTTGGTGGCCGCACCCACCGAAGAATCGGGCGCGGATCCGGCCCCCTGGCGCGTGGGTCTTAACGCCTTGCAGCTCAGCAATGGGTCGATCGGCTTCTTGGACCGCGTGCCTGCCCAGCCCGTGGCGCTGGACATCACACAGCTGCAACTGGACCTCAAAGGCCTGCGGCCGCTGGATGCCGAACAAGGAGACATGGCTCTGTCGGTCAAAGCGCGGGTGGGCGCTGGCCGTGCCGGCGAGGTCGCGCCCGGCCAGCTGTCACTCACTGGAGCCTTGCGGCTGCCAGCACCTGGCGCATCGGGCGGTGCAGGCCTGCGGCTGGACGCCCGGGCCCAGATCGATCGCCTGCCGGCGCACGCGTTGGAGCCGTACTTTGCCGACCGCCTCAACCTGGAGTTGCTGCGTGCCGACGCGAGCTACCGAGGCCGGGTTCAGCTGGGCCTGCCGGGCGGCGCGCTGGCGCTGAAACTGCAGGGCGACGCCACGCTGGACGACCTGAGCGCCAACACCTTGTCGCCCGCCGAAGACCTGCTGGCCTGGAAATCGCTGCAGGTGCGTGGTCTGCAACTCAACTTGACCCCTGGGCAGGCCACCCAGGTGGCGGTGCGCGAGACCGTGCTCAGCGACTATTTCGCCCGGGTGATCATCGACGAGGGCGGCAAGATCAACCTGCAAGGCCTGGTGAAACAGCCCGGTGAGGCGCCCACTGGCGAACCCGCGCCGCCGCAAGCCGCAGCCACTGCCAGTGGCCCCGCGCCCGACATCCGCCTGGGCCCGATCAGCCTGGTCAATGGCCGTGTGCTGTTCTCGGACCGCTTCATCAAGCCCAACTACACCGCCAACCTGAGCGAACTCACCGGCAGCCTGGGCGCTTTCTCCAATGCCCAACCGGCGGGCGCCGCGCCCGGGTTGGCGGCCTTGTCTTTGCGCGGGCGCGCCGAAGGCACGGCCGCGCTCGAGATCGACGGTCAGCTCAACCCGCTGGCCCAGCCGCTGGCGCTCGACATCCAGGGCCGCGTGCGCAACCTGGAGCTGCCGCCGCTCTCGCCCTACACAGTGAAGTACGCCGGCTACGGCATCGAGCGCGGCAAGCTCAGCGTGGACGTGGCCTACAAGATCGATCCCGACGGCCAGCTCGTGGCCAGCAACCAGATCGTGCTCAACCAGCTCAGCTTTGGCGAACGTGTGGCCGGCAGCGACGCGCCCAACCTGCCGGTGAAGCTGGCGGTGGCGCTGCTGGCCGACCGCAATGGCGTGATCGACATCAACCTGCCGGTGAGCGGCTCCATCAACGACCCCCAGTTCCGCCTGGCGCCCATCATCTTCAAGCTCATCGTCAACCTCATCGGCAAGGCCATCACCGCGCCGTTCTCGCTGATCGCCAGTGCGTTCGGTGGTGGCGCCGAGGCGCCCAGTCAGGTGGTGTTTGCGCCGGGGAGCGCGGTGCTGGCGGCTGACAACCAGCAGCGCCTGGCGTCGGTGGCCCAGGCGCTGGCCGATCGGCCTGCGCTGCAGATCACCGTGGTGGGACACAGCGACCTGGAGGCCGAGCGCAGCGGTTACCAGCGAAGCCGTCTCGACGAACGTGTGCTGGCCGAGAAGCGCCGTGCCCTGGCGCGTGATGGCAAAGCCATCCCCGACAGGCTCGCTGTATCGGCCGAGGAATACCCCGCGCTGCTCAAGGAGGTCTACCGCCGCGCCGACATCCCCAAGCCGCGCAACCTGATCGGCATCGCCAAGGACATCCCGCAGGCCGAGATGGAAGCCTTGCTGCTGGCCTCGATCCCAGTCACGCCCGACGCCTTGCGCGATCTGGCGGTGGCGCGCGGCCAGGCGGTGAAGGACTTTCTGGCCAGCCGTTCGCTGCCCGAAGACCGCATGTTCCTTGGTGCACCGCAGCTGGTTCGCCAGGGCGAAGACTGGCGTCCGCAAGCCGAACTGCGGCTGGCGCCGCGCTGATCCCTCCCCCCGCCAAGACCCCATCAAGCACGGGCGGTGCCGCGCGGGCGAACAGCGGCGACAATACGCGTTTGCCGCACCGCTCTGGCGCGGCCTCTGTCCTGATCGAACTGACGTTTCCATGTCGCTGTTTTCCCTGCGCAAGTCTTCTTCCCCTCAAGCTTCTCCCACTGCCGTGAACACGCCCACCCCTTCCAAGTCCGCCAACGCGGCCCATCCCCTGGACGCCGTGACCGGTGGCGCGTTCTCCGCGCCCACCTCGGGCGAACGCGCTGCGCGCATCCGCGAGTGGCTGGCCACCGAGCCGGGCCTGGAGCAGATGAACGAGGTCTACAAGGAGCTGTCCAACCGCGACCGCGGTGCGGCCAAACCGCTGAAGGAAAAGCTCGACGAGCAAAAGCGCATGAAGACGCAGGAGCAGATGGCCGTGGAGTGGGCGCAGAAGGCACAGGCCCTGCTGGACCACTCGCGCCTGAACCTGGCCGACGCCCTGGCCTGGCAGCGCGACGCGGCCCGTGCCGGTGCGCCGCTGTCGCGTGAGCCGCTGGCCACGCTGCGCCAGTCGCTGGCCGAGCGCGTCAAGTCGATCGAAGATCTACAGCACCGGGTGCAGGTGGAGCGCGAAGCCGCGGTGTTGATCGCGCAGCGCATTGAAGTGCTCTCCACCAAACCCTGGCGCGAAGCCCAGCACAGCGCGCAGACGCTGCAGGCCGATGTGGCCCAGTGGCAGGAGCAAGCCAGCGGTCTGGCTCAGGACCCGCAGTGGGCCAGTGTGGACGTGAAGTTCCCGCCCATGCTCGACGCTTCGCGCAAGCAGTTGCAACTGGTGTGGGACGCGTTCGAAGGCGCATTGGCCCAGGCCGTGGCCGCCGACGCCGATGCACAAGCCCCGCTGCCGGCTGTGCCCGTGTGGGCCGACGAGCTGCGCGTGGCGCGCGGCGGTGAGGCCGCTCCCGTGGCCGAGAAGCCCGCGGTGGACACGCAAGCGCAACAGGAACGCCGCGCCCGCGTGACGACCGATCTCGGCAACGCGCTCGACGTGCTGGAACGCGAGCTTGCCGAAGGCCATGGCAAGGCCACGCCCAAGGCCGCGGCCGATGTGCGCGCGATCCTCAAGTCCAACGGCCGTTTTGTGAGCGCCGCGCTCGACGCACGCGCTCACGCGGCCCTGAGCCAGGCCGGTGAACTCGAAGGCTGGCAACGCTGGCGCGCCGACCAGTTGCGCGAAGAACTCGTGGCCAAGGCCGAAGCCTTGTTGCAAGCGCCCGAAGGCCAGCGCCTGGGTGGCCGCAAGATGCAGGAGACGCTGCGCGGCCTGCGCGACCAATGGAAGGCCACCGACCAGGGCGGCCAGCCCAACCACGCGCTGTGGAAGCGCTTTGACGAAGCCTGCACCGAGGCCCACAAGCTCGTGGAAGCCTGGTTGGTGCAGGTGCGCCAACAGGCCGACGCGCACAAGGCACAACGCCTGGCGATCATTGCGGAGTTGAAAGCCTGGACCGAAGCACACGCCGGCAACACCGACTGGAAAGCCCAGGTGCGCGCGCTGCACACCTTCTCGGAGCGCTGGCGCGAAGCCGGGCACATGAGCGAGAAGGCGTTTGCCGAAATGCAGCCACAGTGGAAAGACGCCATGCACGCGGCTCACGCCGGACTGGAAACGGCCCAGGCCGAGAGCACGGCACGCCGCAAGGCCTTGATCGAAGAGGCCACCGCGCTGGGTGCCGCACCCATGCTGCGCATCGACGCGGTGAAGGCGCTGCAACAGCGCTGGCAGGCCGAAGCCCACGCGGTGCCGCTGGAGCGCAAGCATGAACAGAAGTTGTGGGAGGCGTTCCGCCAGCCCATCGACGAAGCGTTCAACCGCAAGACCACCGAGCGGGAGAAGGCTGCAACATCGCTCAACGCGCACGACCAGCGCGTGCTCGACGCGTCGCGCGCGCTGGAGCAGGCGAGCGCCAGCGGCGATGCGCAACGCATCCGTGCGGCCATGCAGGAGCTGGAGTCGGCACTGGCCGGTCGACCTGCTGCTGTGGAGCCTGTGCCCGCGCCTGTCGTGGTTGCAGAAAAGTCGGCGCCGAGTGAGCCAGCTGAAACGTCGTCCGAGACGGTGACCGAAACAGCCGAAGACGCTGGCGCAGCCAATGAAGCCGATGAAGCTGTCGTGGCCGCCCCGGCCGAACCGGTGGTGCCTGCCAAGCCCGCCGCACCGCCCAAGAAGCTCGTGGCCATGCGCGGCGACGACCGTCCCGGCATGAAAAAGGCGGAGCCGGCCGGCCGCGACGCGCGCGGTGCCCGCCCCGACGGACGCCGAGACGGTGGTGGCGCAGGCCGCCCCGACTCGCGTGGTCCGCGCGACGCGCGTGGCCCCGGAGCGGCAGCGCCGTGGCGCGACGAACGCGAACAGCGCGGCCCGCGTCTGGGTGACGCCGCGTTCCGCGCCCAGCGCCAGGCCATCGAAGCGGCCGAAGCCAGCCTGCGCAAGCTCGCCGCGCAAGCCCACGGCGAGGTGCTCACGCAGCTCATGACCGCGTGGGAAAAGCGCGACGCCGAGCAGATGCCCACGGCGCAAGCCCTGGGTTCGCGCGTGAGCGCGGGCAGCCGCAGCGCGTGGTCGGCGGCCTTGTCCAGACCGGCCGCAGCTTTGCCGGGTGAGACCTTGCTGCGGCTGGAGATGGCCGCCGAAGTGCCCACGCCGGCCGAGCACCTGAGCGAGCGCCGCATGCTGCAACTGCAGTTGCTCACGCGTCGCCACGCAGCGGCACCGAGCGAGACCTGGGCGGACGATGTGGCGGGTGTGCTGGCGTCGGCGTTTGATGCCTCGGCTGCGCGCCGGCTTCAGACCGTGTTGAAGGTTTTGCTGAAACGCTGAGCCCGTTCCACCTCGTATCCAAAGCCCGCGCAGACGCCGTCTGTGCGGGCTTTTTAACGGGCGGGTGTTGCGGGTCGGAAGAACCCGTCGTACAGCGGCACCAACGCTGGAAACTCTTGCGCGAAGCGCTCCCGGTTCACGAAGTAGGCCTCGCAGGTCACGGCGAAAAACTCGGCGGGGTCCCTGGCCGCGTAGTCGTCCAGCCAGGGGCGCTCAGCGCCGAATCGCTCGGCCATGGCCACCGCTTCGCGGAACGCATCGAACGCGTGCTGCATCGTCTCGCGCCACAACTTGCGCGCTTGCGCTGCGCTGCGCGTGCCCAGAAATCCTTTGGGCAAGGGGGGTGCGCCGTCTGGGTGCTCGCCCAGTGAGATGCCGCGCATGTCCATCTTGTGCACGAACTCGTGGATCACGACGTTGCTGCCGCTCACGGCCGCGGCACTCGCGTGGGCGACTTCTTCCCAGCTCAGCATCAGCGGGCCGCGGTCCATGGCTTCTCCGGCCAGCACCTCGTCGTAGTGGTGCACCACGCCCGCGCCGTCGGTGGTCTTGCGACGCGCCACCACGGCACCGGGTTGCACCACGATGCCGACGAAATCACCGTACCAGTCGAGCAGCTTGAGCGGGTCGCGCACGGGCTCGCCCGAGGTGCCGTGCATGTGCAGCAAAGGCAGACAGGCCTGCGCTGCAATCGCCAGGGCCATGGCGTCGGTGAACTCAAGCCCGTTGGCACCGTGGAACTCTTTCTCGGCCAGGAAGTGGGTGCACAGCTGGCGCAGGCGGCCATGCTCGGTGCTGTTCAGCGCCGACAGGAAAGGGTGGGCTGCCAACGTGGATTGCCACAGCGCGTCGGGCACCGGCGTGGGCTGGCGCAACGAGCGCGGCAGCAGGCGTTGGAGCAGATCGATCATGACAGCGGCAAGGGGATGCGGCGCAGGCCTTGTGCATCGAGCCGCAGCACCTCCGCACGCGGCGGTTCGGCGGCAGCATCCCAGTCGCTGAGCACCACGCGTTGCAGATCGTCACCCAGCGCATGAACGCCCGGGCGGTGGGTGTGGCCGTGGATGAGGGTGTGGGCGCCTGCGGTGCGCAGCGCGTCGCGCGCCGCTTCTGCGTCCACGTCGGCCCACAGGCTGGGGTCGCTGGCGGTGCTGCGTTTGCGCGCTTCGCTTTGTTCGCGCAGACCGCGGGCGATGCCGGTCCGCTCGCTCAAAGGCCGCGCCAGAAAATCGTGCTGCCACGCTGGCTGGCGAACCTGCTGGCGAAAACGCATGTAGTCGGTGTCCGCCAGGCACAGCGCATCGCCGTGGCTGAGCAGCCAGTGCTGGCCAAGGAAGTCGAATGTGGTCGGGTCACTCAGACCTTGCATGCCACAGGCCTTGAGGCCTTCGGTGCCCAGCAGAAAGTCGCGGTTGCCGGCCATGAAGTAGACCGGCGTGTGGCCGCTGAAATGCTTGAGGGCTTCGGCGCACGCCCGCCAGAAGGTCTGGTCGGTGGAGGCGCTGGATTCGAGGACGTCGTCACCCACCCAGACTTCGAACAAATCGCCCAGGATGAAGAGCGCGTCGGCCCGTTCAGACGTGGGGCGGTGCAGAAATGCGCGCCAGACATCGAAGGTCAGTGGCTCGCCGGGTTGCAGGTGCAGGTCTGAAATGAATTCGACCGCCTGCCAGTGCGCGGGTGCGCGCAGCTGGTCGAGGCGGTCGGGGGAGGGGGCGGACATCAAAGCAGGACTGCCAGGGGCCGGGCCCCCGGGATCACAGCGCGACGGCTTTTTCGATGATCACGTCGTCCTTCGGGACGTCATCGTGGAAGCCCTTGCGGCCCGTGGGCAGTCCTTCGATCTTCTTCACGATCTCGGCGCCCGAGACGACCTTGCCGAACACGGCGTAGCCCCAGCCTTGCGCGCTGGGCGCGGTGTGGTTCAGGAAGCCGTTGTTGGCCACGTTGATGAAAAACTGCGCGGTGGCCGAGTGCGGGTCGCTGGTGCGCGCCATGGCCAGGGTGTAGGTGTCGTTCTTCAGGCCGTTGTTGGCCTCGTTGGCGATCGGCGCGTCGGTCGGTTTCTGGGTCATGCCGGGCTCGAAGCCGCCGCCTTGCACCATGAAGCCGGGGATGACGCGGTGGAACACCGTGTTGTTGTAGTGACCCTTGTTCACATAGGCCAGAAAGTTGGCGGCCGACAGCGGCGCTTTTTCAGCGTCGAGTTCGATCGTGATGACACCGTGACCGGTGATGTGCAATTCGACTTGGGGATTGGCCATGGTCATTTCTCCAGGGTGGCTTTGAGGATGGTGATGGGGGTTTTGGGCACGTCGGTGGGAAACGGGCCGCCGGCGCCGGTGGGCGTTTCCTTGATCTTGTTGACCACGTCCATGCCCGAGACCACTTTGCCGAACACGGTGTAGCCGTAGAGCTGCGCGGCGTTGACCAGGTTGGCGCGCGGCACGTTTTCGTAGACCTGGCCGTTGTACTCGAAACGCGGCACCGGGTCGCCGGGCGGGATGATGGTCGGGTCCAGGAACGCGTTGTCCTTGACGTTGATGAAGAACTGGGAAGAAGCGGATTGGGGGTCGTTGGTGCGCGCCATGGCCACCGTGCCGACGGTGTTGCGCGGACCACCGCGTTGCAGTGCCGCCTGGCCTTCGTGGGCCACGGGTGCGCGGGTCGGCTTTTGTTTGTAACTCGCATCGAAGCCGCCGCCCTGCACCATGAAGTTGCTGATCACGCGGTGGAACACGGTGCCGTCGTAGTGCTTGTCATTCACGTACTGCAGGAAGTTCTCGACCGTTTTGGGCGCCTTGTCGGGATAGAGCTCCAGCACGATGTCGCCCATGGAGGTGGTGAGCTTCACACGGGGGGCGGCTTGCTGCGCCCCGGCCGGCAGCCAGGCCAGGGACACGGCCACGGTGAGCGCGGCCAGCACGCCTCGGCGCAGCGGGTTGGGGTTGTGGGTGTTCATCCGATGGTTCCTTCGAAGAAGATGGTCCAGCGATCGTTCTCGCGGATCCAGTATTGGCGTTTGGTCACACCGCGGGTCTGGCCTGAGGCGACTTCGCCGAAGGTGACGACGCGGGTGTCGTCGGTGTCGTTCCAGCGCAGGACCGAGATGTCCTTGAGCGCCAGCTCGCGCGGGCCGGTGCTGCGCAGCTCGCTTTCCACACGGGGCCACCATTGAGCCAGATCGCGGCCCTGGTTCGAAAAGCGGCTGGAGTAAAACCCCTTGAGTTCGGCCAGATTGCCGTCGCTGCGGCTGCGGCGCCAGGCTTCGAGCACGCTCTCGAATTGTTCCCGGTCGCCGCTCAAGGTGTCGGGTTGCACCCACTGCAGTTGCGGTGCGATCACCACCGGTGTGGTGCGGATCTGCACCGTGCGCAGCAGGCGCTCCAGGTCGGGGTTGGACAGCACCACACAACCGTCGGACGCTTGCGGTGCCCGCACGAACTGGTCGCTGGGCGTGCCGTGCAGCCAGATGCCGCTGCCGGTCTTGCCGCGTTGCACGTCCAGCGGGTTGGGGTAGTTGATGGGCAGGGCACCCACACCGTACAGATCGGGCAGATCGGCCGGGTTGAGCGTGCTGGTGATGTAGTACACGCCCAGCGGCGTGCGCTTGTCGCCCTCGACCGCTTTCTCGATGCCCGAGAGGCCCACCGAAATGTAGAAATCGCCCACCAGCTTGAGTTTGGGTTGCCGGTCATCGTTCTGGGTCGAGCGCGCCGGGTTGAGGTTCTCGAACAGGTACAGGCGCGAGCGCGATGCGTCGATGGCGATGGCGTGACGGCTCTGCGGCGCCAGCGTGAGGAACTGGCTGGGGATGCTGCCCTCGGGCGGGCGTTCGGTGAGCGCCAGCAGGCGGCGGCGGGATTCTTCGCGCAGAGAGGCGAGTTGCTGGCTGGCGACCAGCGCCTTGGTGTCGGGCACATCGCCCAGCTGGCGCACGGGTCGGGCTTGCAGGCTCAACAGATCTCCGTGCACCAGGTGCGCGAGCTGAAAGTTGGGGTGGTCCGTGACCAGCTGGTCGGCCAGCGCGAGCGCTTCGCGGTGCTGGCCTTGACTGATGAGCTGGTAAATCGCGATCAGGCGCGCCTCGGCCTGGCCGAGCATGGGTTTCACCTCGTCAAAACGGTCAGGGGTGAGGCTGTTGCTCTCCAACCCCGACGGGCTGGGGGGCAACTGGCTGCGCGCGGCTTCCTGCACACGGGCCATGGCCTGGTTGAGCAGGGAAGGCTCGGTGGAGTCGAGCGATTCGCTTGCACCGCGGGTTGGACCGTCACCGTGCCGAGCGCTGTTGATCCCCACGGCCAGGAGCACGGCGGCCGCCAAGGCGGCGATCACCCCGCCTGTGCGCCGGCTCATGCCTTGACCTTGCAGACCCGCAGCCACGCTGGCATGTCCGCGTTGACCCATCCGCCGACCGGCCATCAAGAGCCCGTGGATTCGCGCACGATCAGCCAGCGGTTGCCGCTCTTGACCATGTCGAGCGTTTTGCGGCTGGTGACGTTGAGGGTGTCGGAGGTGTAGGCCTGACGGAAGCGGGCTGTGGCCTTGTCGCCTTCCACCGTGACCTCCAGGTTGCTCACATCCACCCCGATGCGGGTGCGCGGTTCGATGCGCGCGCGGCGATCGGATTCCCAGGCCTTGCGCGCCTGGCCGCCGGGCGGCGCAAAGTTGCTGGCGTAAGCGCCGAGATAACCGGTCATGTCCTTGGACGACCAGGCACCGGCCCAGGTGCGCACGGCGGCTTCCACCTCACGTTGGGCGTTGACCACCACCGCGGGTGTGGTCGGCGCGGGTGCCGGGGCTGCAGCGGGCGCTGGGGGCGCAGCGGGCTTCGTGACAGCGGCCACGGGCGCTGCAGGTGCCGGGCTGGCCGGCTTGGCAACGGCAGGTGCTGGAGCGGCGGCCACCGAAGCGGCGGCACCCGAGCGCGTGTCGGCGGCAAACAGGTTGCGGATCAGGCTGAGCTTGGGCGCCACAGCGGGGTTGGAACCGTCGAGCTGCAGGGCCTTGCTGTAGGCCTGGCTGGCGAGCTTGGCGTACACGTCGCCCAGGTTTTCGTGGGCGGTGGCGTAGCTCGGGTTGGTGCGGATCGCCATCTCGAGCGCAGCGCGTGCCTTGTCGAACTGGCTCTGGCCGGCGTAGAGCACGGCGAGGTTGTTGTAGGGCTCGGGCAGCTCGGGGTAGTCCTCGGTGAGCTTGCTGAAAGTGGCGATCGCATCTTGCGTCTTGCCGCTTTCGGTCTGGATCACACCCTTGAGAAAGCGCATTTGCGGGTCGCGTGCCTTGCCCACCAGGTACTGGTCGGCCTTGGCGAGGGCCTCGGCCAGCTGGCCGCTGCGCAGCAGGCGGTTGACTTCGGCGTAGTCCTCACTCTGTGCCCAGGCCAGCGAGGTGCCCAGCGCCAATGCTGCTGCGACCGCCATGCAGCGCAGGCGCGAACCCATACCGGAGCGGACCACAAAGGAAGGGTTGCCACGGGCCGTGGCTGAAAATTTCACTGGGTGGGGCATGGGACCTCGGAGAGCGAATCTGGGCCACCGCAAGACGGTCGCATCCAGCGATACGTTGATCGAAGGCCCGGCGCTGCATGGCACGCTGCACCGGGCTGGATATACTGGCGCATTGTATCTGAGGGGTCTGTTTCTCATGGCCGATCCAGACCACCAGCAGCACCCCGCGTGGCCTGTGTGACACAGGCCGGCCGCACCAGCTGCCGCGTCAGGTTTTCCACCCCGTTTCGCCGCGCTGATCCCGTGCCCGCATTCCCGACATGACCCTGAAAATCCACAACACGCTCACGCGCCGCCTGGAAGAGTTCCAGCCGATCGAACCCGGTCATGTGCGCATGTACGTCTGCGGGATGACGATCTACGACCTTTGCCACATCGGCCACGCCCGCATGATGATGGCGTTTGACGTGATCCAGCGCTGGCTCAAGGTGAGTGGCTACCGCGTCACCTACGTGCGCAACATCACCGACATCGACGACAAGATCATCAAGCGCGCGGTCGAGCGCGGCATCACGCTGCGCACACTCACCGACGAAATGACCGCCGCCATGCACCAGGACATCGCCGTGCTCGGCATCGAGCCGCCGACCCTGGAGCCGCGTGCCACAGAGTACGTGCCGCAAATGCTCTCGCTGATCGACACGCTGCAGAAAAAGGGTCTGGCCTACCAGGCCGACAACGGCGACGTGAACTACGCGGTGCGCAAGTTCGAGGGCTACGGCAAGCTCTCGGGCAAGTCGCTCGACGACCTGCGCGCCGGCGAGCGCGTGGCGGTGGCCAGCGACAAGAACGACCCGCTGGACTTCGTGCTGTGGAAATCGGCCAAGCCCGACGAACCTGCCGAGGCGCAGTGGGCCAGCGCCTACGGCGCGGGTCGGCCGGGCTGGCACATCGAGTGCTCGGCCATGAGCTGCGCCACGCTGGGCGAAACCTTCGACATCCACGGTGGCGGCGCCGACCTGCAGTTTCCCCACCATGAAAACGAGATCGCCCAGAGCGAAGGCGCCACCGGCCAACCGCTGGCGCGCTTCTGGGTGCACAACGGTTTTGTGCGTGTGGACAACGAAAAGATGTCCAAGAGCCTGGGCAACTTTTTCACCATCCGCGAGGTGCTGGCCAAGTACGACCCGGAGACGGTGCGCTTCTTCATCCTGCGCGCGCATTACCGCAGCGCACTGAACTACAGCGACGTGCACCTGGACGACGCACGCGGTGCGCTCAAACGCCTCTACACCGCGCTGTCGTTGGTGCCGGCCGCGCCCATGGGCGCTATTGACTGGGACCAGCCGCACGCGCAACGCTTTCGCGCCGCGATGGACGAGGACTTCGGCACACCCGAAGCGGTGGCGGTCTTGTTCGAGTTGGCTGGTGAAGTCAACCGGAGCAAAGACCCCGCTGTCGCTGGTTTGCTCAAGGCGCTGGGGGCCACGCTCGGTCTGCTGCAGGCCGATCCGGCGACTTACCTGCAAAGCGGGGCAGGGGCGTCTGCGGGGAGTTTGGACGAGGCGACCATTGCCGAGCACATCGCAGCCCGCGTGGCCGCCAAACAAGCCAGGGACTTCGCCGAAGCCGACCGCATCCGCAAGGCCTTGCTGGAGCAGGGCATCGCACTCAAGGACAGCCCCACCGGCACCACCTGGGAACGCGTCTGATGGCCACCTCCGTGTTGCCCGATGTGGGCCCTGACGCGCCCGACTACTGGCAGGAAGCTTGCCGCCACCTGATGAAGCGCGACCGCGTGATGAAGAAGCTGATTCCGCAGCACGGGGGCGTGAGCTTGCAGTCAAGAGGCGACGCTTTTGTCACGCTCGCGCGCAGCATCGTGGGGCAGCAGATTTCGGTGAAGGCCGCGCAGTCGGTCTGGGACCGCTTTGCCGTGTTGCCAAAAAAAATGGTGCCTGCGCAGGTGCTCAAGCTCAAGGTCGACGACATGCGCGCGGCCGGTTTGTCGGCGCGCAAGGTGGAATATCTGGTGGATCTGGCCTTGCACTTTGCGAACAACCAGGTGCACGTGAAAGACTGGGCGGAGATGGACGACGAAGCCATCATCACCGAGCTGGTGGCCATCCGCGGCATTGGCCGCTGGACGGCCGAAATGTTCCTCATCTTCCACCTGATGCGGCCCAACGTACTACCGCTGGACGACATTGGACTGCAGAACGGCATCAGCCGCTGCTACTTTTCAGGCGAGCCGGTGAGCCGCAGCGACATCCGCGAAGTGGCCAACTCATGGGCCCCTTTCAGCAGCGTGGCGACTTGGTATATTTGGCGCTCGCTCGATCCGGCCCCTGTGGCCTACTGATCCCGAACACGTCGTTGAAGCACAAGCCCGAAGCATCGGGCCACGGTCCGCCGCGCTGACGCATGTCAAGCGCGACGCTCCGCACCACAAGACCACAGGAGTCCACCTTGGCCAAAAAGAACTTTCTCGATTTCGAGCAGCCCATTGCCGAACTCGAAACCAAGATCGAGGAACTGCGCTACGTGCAGACAGAATCCGCGGTCGACATCTCCGAAGAAATCGAACAGCTGGCTGGCAAGAGCCTGCAACTCACCAAAGACATCTACAGCAGCCTGACGCCGTGGCAGATCACCAAGATCGCGCGCCACGCCGACCGGCCCTACACCTTGGACTATGTGCGCGAAATCTTCACGCACTTCGTTGAGCTGCACGGTGACCGCCATTTCTCCGACGACCTGAGCATCGTGGGCGGTCTGGCCCGCTTCAACGGCCAGCCCTGCATGGTGTTGGGCCACCAGAAGGGCCGCGACACCAAAGAGCGGGGCCTGCGCAATTTCGGCATGACCAAGCCCGAGGGCTATCGCAAGGCCTTGCGCCTGATGAAGCTGGCCGAGAAATTCCGCCTGCCGGTCTTCACCTTTGTGGACACACCGGGCGCCTATCCCGGCATCGACGCCGAAGAGCGCGGACAGTCCGAAGCGATCGGTCGCAACATCTTCGAGATGGCGCAACTCGAAGTGCCCATCATCTCCACCATCATTGGCGAAGGGGGCTCCGGCGGCGCGCTGGCCATCTCCGTGGCCGACCAGGTGCTGATGCTGCAGTACTCGGTGTACTCGGTGATCAGCCCTGAAGGTTGCGCCTCCATCCTCTGGAAAACCAGCGACCGTGCGAGCGACGCGGCCGACGCGCTGGGCATCACCGCGCACCGCCTCAAGGCGCTGGGCTTGGTCGACAAGATCGTCAACGAGCCGGTGGGTGGCGCGCACCGCGACCACAAGCAGATGGCCGCTTTCCTCAAGCGTGCGTTGGGCGACGCGTGGCGCCAGGTGACCGATCTCAAGGTCAAGGAGCTGGTGGACCGCCGCTACGCGCGCCTCAACAGCTACGGCCGCTTCACCGACACCAAAGCCGACAGCAAGGCCGACGCCAAGAGCGACAAGCGCTGACGTGAACCGCAGCAACGCATCCGCCAACCCCTGCGAGCAGGCGTTGGCACGGTGGTGCGAACGCTGCGCAGCCCGGCCGCTGAAGGTGGCGGTGGCCTACAGCGCAGGTGCCGATTCCACCGCCTTGCTGCTGGCAGCGCGCCAGCGCTGGCCCGACCAGCTGGTGGCGCTCCATGTGCACCACGGCCTGCAAGCGGCAGCCGACGGGTTCGAGTCCCATGCCCGACGTTTCTGCGCGCTTCATGGCATTGAGCTGCGCATGGAGCATGTGCAGGCTGCGCATGAGCCCGGACAGAGCCCGGAAGACGCGGCCCGTCTGGCGCGCTACGCCGCGCTGGCCCGCCTGGCTGTGGATGCCGGAGCCGACTGCGTGCTGCTGGGCCAACACGCCGACGACCAGGCGGAAACCTTGTTGCTGGCGCTGAGCCGGGGAGCGGGCCTGCCGGGCCTGGCGTCCATGCCCGAGCGGTTCGAGCGCGCGGGCATGTGCTTCGGACGGCCCTTGCTGGACGTGCCGGCCAGCGTGCTGCGCTCCTGGTTGCTGAGCGAGGGGCACGCGTTTGTAGACGATCCCAGCAACACCGACACCCGCTTCACCCGCAACCGCATCCGGGCCGTGCTCATGCCCGCGTGGGAAGCCTGCTTTCCCGGCTTTCGGCCCATGCTCGCTCGCAGCGCCCGCCACGCCGCGCAGGCCCAGCGCCTGCTGGATGAACTGGCTGCCCTTGACCTGGCGCAGACCGGCGTGCCTCCGCAAATCGCTCGCTTGCAAGCGCTCTCGCGCGATCGCCAGACCAATGCCCTGCGCCACTGGTTGCGCAGCAGCGCCGGGGTGGCAGCAGCCACCGCACAGCTCGACGAGTTGCTCGACCAGATCGAGGCGTGCACGACTCGCGGTCACCGCATCCACTTGAAGGTGGGCACAGGGCATGTGGAGCGCGAAGGTGGGCGCCTGCGCTACACCCCCGCCCTATAATTGCGGGCTTTGCCCGGCGGCGCAGCCGGCGCGTTCAACCCAACCAATCCAACCCGATGGCCTTGATAGTTCACAAGTACGGCGGCACCTCCATGGGGTCGACCGAGCGCATCCGCAATGTGGCCAAACGCGTGGCCAAGTGGCACCGTGCGGGCCACCAGCTGGTGGTCGTGCCCAGCGCCATGAGCGGCGAGACCAACCGCCTGCTCGGCCTGGCGAAAGAGCTCGCGCCGAGCAAGGCCACCACCGCCTACAGCCGCGAACTCGACATGCTGGCCTCCACCGGCGAGCAGGCGTCTTCGGCATTGCTGGCCATTGCGCTGCAGGCCGAAGGAATGGAGTCGGTGAGCTACGCCGGCTGGCAAGTACCGATCAAGACCAACAGCGCGTTCACCAAGGCCCGCATCGAGTCGATCGACGACGTGCGCATCCGGGCCGATTTGAACGCCGGCAAGGTCGTCATCGTCACCGGCTTCCAGGGCGTGGACCCGGAAGGTCACATCACCACGCTGGGCCGTGGCGGCAGCGACACCTCGGCCGTGGCCGTGGCCGCAGCCCTCAAGGCCGCCGAGTGCCTGATCTACACCGACGTGGACGGCGTCTACACCACCGACCCGCGCGTGGTGCCGCAAGCTCGCCGCCTGGAGCGCGTGAGCTTCGAAGAGATGCTGGAGATGGCCAGCATGGGCAGCAAGGTGCTGCAGATCCGTTCGGTGGAATTCGCCGGCAAGTACAAGGTGCCCCTGCGCGTGCTCTCCAGCTTCACGCCCTGGGACATCGACCTGAACATTGAAGCCGCTTCCGGCACCCTGATCACTTTTGAGGAAGAAGAAACCATGGAACAAGCCGTCGTCTCAGGCATTGCGTTCAACCGCGACGAAGCCAAGATTTCCGTGCTCGGCGTGCCCGACACCCCCGGCATCGCCTATCAGATCCTGGGTGCGGTGGCGGACGCGAACATCGAGGTCGACGTGATCATCCAGAACCTCAGCAAGGACGGCAAGACCGACTTCAGTTTCACGGTGCACCGCAACGATTTCCAGAAGACCATGGACCTGCTCAAGGCCAAGGTCGTGCCATCGCTGGGTGCTGCCGAAGTGGTGGGCGATGCGCGCATCTGCAAGGTCAGCATCGTGGGCATCGGCATGCGCAGCCACGTGGGCGTGGCCAGCCGCATGTTCAAATGCCTGAGCACCGAGGGCATCAACATCCAGATGATCTCGACCTCGGAGATCAAGACGTCGGTGGTGATCGACGAGAAATACATGGAGCTCGCCGTGCGTTCACTGCACCGTGAGTTCGACCTCGACCAGACCGCCGACACCATCACCGGCTGAACCTTCTGTTCAGAGGAGAAGGCCGGGTGAGATGAGGCATAATACGCAGCTTCCGGAGCGATGACCGAGTGGCCGAAGGTGCTCCCCTGCTAAGGGAGTATGGGGTGTAGAGCCTCATCGAGGGTTCGAATCCCTCTCGCTCCGCCAGACCCGATTTCACGACTGTTCAACAGGTCGATGGAATCGCAAAAAAGCCCTGCATTGCAGGGCTTTTTTGCGTCTGGTCGGCCTAGGGCGTCGCGCCGGCCCGGAACAGCGTGAACCACGCTTCCCGTCGGCGAATGCGCCAGCCCTCCGGCGTTCGTGCGAGCTGGTCGTGAATCTCCCCCACTTGCTGCACCGGATCGGCGGGGCGCCCGCGTGCGGTGGTGGCATCGCTGTGTTTGCCGCTCCACAGCAACACGGCACAGCTCGCGCGTGCGGTGCCGGCGGCCAGGTCCACGGCCACGCGTTGGTTGCACATCAGGTGGCGCGTCAGGCGGTCGGGGTCGCGCGCTGCGTAGGCCGCGACGATGGCGTCGCGCCCGCGCAGTTCCACGCCGTCGGGCCGCACCAGCACGCCATCGGTGTCGAACAACGCGGCCAGCGCGGTGAACTGGCGGCCGTCCACCGCGTCGGCGGCGGCCAGCACGAGGTCGCGGCAGGCTTGTTGGGCCAGCAAGGTATCGAGGTCAAGGTTCATGGCGTCAGCACGAGGTGGCCCACGGCGGTGTTGGACGCGGGCACGTGATAGAAGCGGTGCACGCAGGTCGGTGCGCGACCGTCGGGGCGTTCGGGCATGGCGCCGCGCGCGATCAGCCACATCACCAGCTCGATGCCCTCGCTGCCGGCTTCGCGCACGAAATCCACATGGGAGATGGCGGCGGCGGCCTCGGGCACGGTGGTGATCATGTCCATGAAAGCGTGGTCGAACACGGGGTTGATCAGGCCGGCGCGCTGGCCCTGCAACTGGTGGCTCATGCCCCCCGTGCCCCAGACCTGAACGTTGAGATCTTCACCATAGCTCTCGATCGCCTTGCGCACCGCGCGGCCCAAGGCCAGGCAGCGACGGCCGGTGGGCACCGGGTACTGGATCACGTTGACGGCCAGCGGAATCACCGGGCAGGGCCAGCGGAAATCGTCGGCGGGCGGCTGACCGAACATCAACGACAGCGGCACGGTCAGGCCGTGGTCCACGTCCATGCGGTTGACCAGCGTGAGGTCGAAGTCGTCCTGGATCGCGCTCTGCGCGATGTGCGCAGCCAGCTCGGGGTGGCCTTGCACCACCGGCACCGGGCGCGCGCCCCAGCCTTCGTCGGCGGGTGAGAAGCGCTCGCCGGTGCCGATGGCAAAGGTGGGAACGAGATCAGGCCCGAAGGCGGTGGCGTGGTCGTTGAACACCAGCACGATCACATCGGGCGGGTTCTCGCGCAGCCAGGCGCGCGAAGCCTCGTAGCCGCCGAACACCGGCGCCCAATAGGGCTCGGCCGAGCGGCCCTGGTCGAGTGCTGCGCCGATGGCCGGCACGTGCGAGGTGTAGACGCTGGCGCTGACCCGGGCCATCAGGGCGTTCCCTGGCGGTCGGACCACTCGTGCAGGTAGCGGTTTCCCTCGATCGGACGCCCGCCCTTGAGCATCATCTCGCGGTAGTCGGCTTCGCTCATGCCGGTCATGGTGCCCACCATCTGCTGCACGCTGACGCCGTCGGTGGCGGAGATCTTGACGAGGAAGTACACGTTGCCACCCAGGGCCAGGCAGCGGTTCATGTCGCGGGCCAGCACCGCTTCGCGCTGCGCCTGCGTCATCGGCCATTCGGCCAGGTAGGCGGCTTCGTTGGCGCGGAACCGTTCGCGGTTGGCTGGCTTCATGAGCGACATGCAGAACTGGTTCAGTGCATAGCCTTTGCGCGATTGCTGGGCGTCAAACAGCACGGTGCCCGGGATGTCGGCGAAATCGGCGGTGTTCATGTCGGGTCCGGGTTTATGTGGCCTTGGCCGTTGCCGTCAGCCAGCGCTGCAGCACCTCGGCCACGGCTGCGGGCCGCTCCATCGGTGCCATGTGACCGGCGTCTTCGGTCACGGCCAGCACCGCACCGGGGATCAGGGCGTGCATGGCTTCGTGCTGCGCGACCGGGGCCCAGCTGTCCTGGCGACCGCACATCACGAGCGCCGGCACGCGGATGCCGCGCAGCACGTCGGACGCGTCCGGCCGCTGCAACAGCGCACGGAGCTGGCGCTCGAAGGTGTCGGCGCTCTTGCGCTCGAACATGGCCACGATGGCCTCCAGCAGTGATGCGTCGTTCAGGCGTGCGGGGTGCACCATGCCTTGCACCCACTGCCGGGCCATCGCGCGTACGCCTTCGCGCCGTGCCACGTCCAGCAGGGCGTGGCGCTTGCGGGTTTCTTCCTCCCCCGCAGTGCCGCTGGCGCGGGCCAGGTAGCCAGTGTCGAGCAGGGCCACGCGGCTCACGCGCGCGGGCGCCTGGCGCAGCACCTCCAGCGCCACGCGCGCGCCCATCGAATGGCCGGCCATAGCGAACCGAGGCGGTGCGGCGTCCAGCAGCTGGCGCGCCATCAGGACCACGCTGTCGGCCTCGCCGTGGTCCACCACGTGGCACTCGCGGTCCGAGCCCAGCGCGGGCATCACGGGTTGCCACACCGCCGCGTCGCACATCAGGCCGGGCACCAGCCACAGCGGTTCGCCTTGCGCGGATTCAAGCGGCATGCGTGGCTCCTGAGGTGCGAACCACGCCGAGCAGGCCATCCAGCAACTCGGGCTGTGCGGCCAGCGCTGCAGCGTCGCCGCTGTGCACCACGTTGCCGTGGTCCAGCACCACCGCGCGGTGGCTGATGCGCAGGATGGCTTGTGGATGTTGCTCGACGATGATGGCCGAGAGGCCCTCGTCGCGCGTGATGCGGGCGATGGCGCGCAGCAACTCTTCCACAATGATGGGCGCCAGGCCTTCCAGCGGCTCGTCGAGCAGCAGCAGGCGTGGGTTGAGCACCAACGCGCGGCCCACGGCCAGCATTTGCTGCTCACCGCCAGAGAGCTGGGTGCCCAGGTTGGTCTTGCGCTCGGCCAGGCGCGGGAACAGCTCGTACACGCGTTCGGGTGTCCACGGCCGGTTGCTGCTGCCGGCGCGCGCCGGGCGCGCCACCGCCGTCAGGTTTTCTTGCACCGTGAGCGATTTGAAGATGTTGCGCTCCTGCGGCACCCACCCGATGCCGGCGGCCGCGCGTTCGTGCGCGGGCAGGCGGTGCAGTTCGACGCCGGCCAGCCGGATGCTGCCGCCGTGCTGGCGCGTGGCGCCGGCCAGCGTGTTCATGAGCGTGGTCTTGCCGGTGCCGTTGCGGCCCAGCAGCGCCAGCGTTTCGCCCTCGGGCAGCGAGAAGCTCACGCCCTGGAGCACCACCGCCTCGCCGTAGCCGGCGCTCAGGTTTTCAATGTGCAGCAGATCAGCCATGGATGGCCTCCCCATGGCCGAGGTACACGGCTTTGACCCGCGGGTCGTTGGCAATCTCTCCCGGTGTGCCTTCGACCAGCACCGCGCCGTTGACCAGCACGGTGATGAAGCGGGCGAATTCAAACACCAGGTCCATGTCGTGCTCGATCAGCAGCACCGACACATCGGCCGGCAGCGCGGCCACGGTGTGCAGCAGTTCCTCGCGTTCACCCGCCGGCACGCCGGCCACCGGCTCGTCGAGCAGCAGCACGCGCGGCTCGCAGGCCAGGGCGATGGCGATCTCCAGCAGGCGGCGCTTGCCATAGGCCAGGTGCTCGGTGCGCACATGGCCCACGTCGGCCAGGTGGAACTTTTCCAACAACTGTTCGCAGCGTTGGTTGACCGCCGGCTGGCGCCCCAGCGGCTGCCACCAGCGTCCGCCCAATCCCAGGTGCTGCGCCACCACCATGGCCAGGGTTTCCCGCGGCGTGAGGCTGTTGAACAGCTGGTTGATCTGGAAGGTGCGCACCATGCCGCGGCGCACACGCTGGTGCGGTGCGAGCGTGGTGATGTCGTCGCCATCGAGCAGGATGCGCCCGGCCGAAGGTTCGAGCACGCCGGTCAGCAGGTTGATCAGCGTGGTCTTGCCCGCGCCGTTGGGGCCGATGAGCGCGTGGCGCGCGCCGTGGCTCACGTTCAGGCTCACGTCCTGCGTGGCGACGATGCCGCCGAAACGCTTGACCAGGCCCTCTGTCTTGAGCACGGTGGTGGTGTTCATGGGGGTCGGGGCGTTCATGCGGCATCCTTGCGCGAGAACCAGGTCCAGGGCCGCAGCAGGCGCTCGCGTCCCACCAGCACCAGCACGACGAGGAAGAGGCCGACCCAGAAGGTCCAGTACTGCGGCGTGATGCCGGCGATCACGTCGTGCAGCAGCTTGAACACCACCGCACCGACCACACCGCCGTAGAGCCAGCCCACTCCCCCGATTACCAGCATCAGCACCACGTCGGCCGAGCGCTCGATGGAGAACACGTCGAGCGAGGCGAAGCCGGTGGTCTGGGCGAGCAAGGCGCCGGCCGCGCCGGCCATGCCCGCGGACACGGTGTAGACCACCGCCAGCCTTGATGCGACCGGGATGCCGATGGACATGGCACGCAGCCGGTTGTCGCGCACCGCCTTGAGCGTGGCGCCAAAGGGCGAGTGCACCAGCCGGCGCGCCAGCAGGAAACACACCAGCAGCACGGCGATGGAATAGGCGGCGGCCACCTGGCCGTACAGGTCGAATTCAAAGCGGCCCAGCAACGGACCCATGACCACGCCTTGCAGACCGTCGGCGCCGCCGGTGAGCCAGTCGAGCTTGTTGGCCAGTTCGAACAGGATCAGCGTGAGACCGAGCGTCACCATGATGCGTGTGAGATCGGTGCCGCGCATGATGGTCAGCGAGGCCACCGCGCCCAGCAACGTGCCCGCTGCGGTGCCCACCGCCAGTCCCACCATCGGGTCGGGGTGGATGTGTTTGGCAAACAGGGCCGCGCTGTACGCGCCGAAGCCGAGGAAGGCCGCGTGGCCCAGCGAGACGATGCCGGTGTAGCCGAGGATCAGGTCCAGCGACACCGCGAACAGCGCGACGATGGCGACCTCGTTGATGATCAGCGCGTGCTCCTTGAGCAGCCAGGGCGCGGCCAGTGCGGCCAGCCAGAGCACCGGCTCCCAGGGGCGCCAGCGGGCCTGGTCGAGCAGCTTGCCAAGTGGGGGTGTGGTGGGTGTCATTTGCCGCCTCCGAGGCGCGAGAACAGGCCGTGTGGCCGCCAGATCAGGATGGCGATCATGAGGGTGTAGACGATGAATCCGCCGAGCTTGGGGATGTAGTACTTGCCCGCCACGTCGGCGATGCCCAGCAGCAGCGCCGCCAGCAGCGGACCGGTGATGGACGAGGTGCCACCCACCGCCACCACAATCAGGAAATACACCAGAAACTTCAGCGGGAAGCTCGGGTCCAGACCCAGCACTTCGGCCCCCAGCGCGCCACCCAGGCCGGCCAGGCCCGAACCCACGGCGAAGGTGGCCGCGAACACCACGTTCACGTTGATGCCCAGGCTGGCGGCCACGCGCGGATCGTCCACGCTGGCGCGCAGGCGGCTGCCGAATCGGGTGCGCGAGAGGATGAATTGCAGCCCCACGGTGAGCGCGGCGCAGATGGCGATGATGAAGAGCCGGTAGTGCCCCATGCCGAGGGCGCCATCGAACAGCTCGGTGCGGCCCAGCAGCCAGGTCGGCAGCTGGATGATCTGCTGTTGCGAACCCATGAAGTAGTCGGTGGCGGCCACGGCCATGAAGGTCAGGCCGATCGAGAACAAGACCTGGTCCAGGTGCGGCTTCTTGTACATCGGCCGGTAGAGCGTGCGCTCCAGCACCGCCCCCACAAGCGCTGTCACCCCGAAAGCCAACGGCAGGCAGACGAGAAAGGGCAGGCCCGCGTGCTGCATCAGGGCCACCGTGAGGTAGCCGCCGAGCATGGCGAAGGCGCCGTGGGCCAGGTTGATGAAGTTCATCAAACCCATGGTCACCGACAGGCCCACGGCCAGGATGAAAAGCAGCATGCCGTAGGCTATGCCGTCGAAGAGGATGGTCAGCATGGGCGTGGCATCTCACAGGCGGGTGCGCGAGGCACCCGCCGTCATGACAAGGGAGGGAACGGAGGTCGGGCGCGGCTTACTTGGCCTTGCCCGGGTCCTTCATGTCGGTGACCGTCTCGATCTCGGTGTTCCACATCTGGCCGTTGATCCGCTCGACCTTTCGCACGTAGACGTTGTGCACCACGTCGCGGGTCTGCGCGTCGATGTAGATCGGGCCGCGCGGGCTCTCGAAGACCTGTCCCTTCATGGCGTTGAGCAAGGCCTCGCCACCTTCGCCCTTGGTCTTCTTCGCGCCTTCGTAGATCACGCGCATGCCGTCGTAGGCGCCCACGGCCATGAAGTTGGGGCGCATGCCGTTGTTGGCCTTGCCGAAGGCTTCAACAAACTTCTTGTTCAGCGGCGAGTTGTGCGCGGCCGAGTAGTGGTGGGCCGTGACCACGCCCAGGGCCACGTCGCCCATGCCGTTGAGGATGTCGTCATCGGTCACGCTGCCTTCCGCAATCATGCGGATGCCGGCCTTGTCCAGGCCGCGCTCGGCAAACTGCTTCATCAGCGCCGAACCCGCACCCGACGGCACGAAGGTAAATAGCGCGTCGGGCTTGGCATCACGCACCTTCTGCAGGAAGGGCGCGAAATCGGGGCTGCGCAGCGGCACGCGCAGCGACTCCACCACCACGCCGCCGTTGGCCTGGAAGCGCTGGCTGAAGAACTTCTCGGAATCCACGCCGGGTGCGTAGTCGGTGACCAGCGTCACCACCCGCTTGATGTTGTTCTTGGTCGCCCAATCGGCCAGCACGGTGACCACCTGCGGCACGGTGAAGCTGGTGCGCACGATGTAGGGCGACGCTTCCGTGATGCTGGAGGTGGCCGCGGCCATCACCACCAGCGGTGTCTTGGATTGCGTGGCCACCGGTGCGGTGGCAAAGGCCAGCGGCGTGAGGCCGAACCCGGCCAGCACCTGCACCTTGTCGTTGATCACCAGCTCCTGAGCGATGCGCTTGGTCACGTCGGGTGCGCCGGTGTCGTCTTTCACGATCAGCTGCACCTTCTTGCCGGCAACGGTGTCACCGTTCTGTGCCATGTAGAGACGGGCAGCGGCTTCGAGCTGCTTGCCGGTGGAGGCAAACGGTCCGGTCATGGGCAGGATCAGGCCGATCTTGAATGTGTTGTCCTGAGCGGCGGCATGGCCGAGGGACCCCACGAGCGCGAGGGCAACGGCGGTGCGGATGAAGTGGCGTTTCTGCATGGTGTGTCTCCGGTGGATTGCGGGTTTTCCCGTATGCATGCCGCTGCGTGCTGGCGGCTTCACAGGCCACGCATGATCCCCCTGGCGCAGGGAAAGGTCCAATGCTTTCGCCGGATCAACTATGCATTCTGCTTATTTCAAGTTTCGGCTTCAGCGTCGCCGGCGATCTCCCGGGCCACGCTGCGCAGTGCGTCCATCAGCGACTGCGCCGCCGGCGTGGGCAGGTAGTCCGCGCGCCGCACCAGCCCGATCATGCGCGGCTCGTGTCGAACCGCCACACCCAGCTGGACCAGCAGGCCAGCGCGGATCTCGGCGTCCACCTGGCGCGGCGACATGAGTGCCACGCGATCGCTTTGCGCCAGCAGGGCCTGCATCATCAGCGCGCTGTTGACGCGCAGCGGATCGGCCGGGATCGGGATGCGCGCCACCTTCAGCGCCTGCTCGAACGCCACCTGCGCGGGCGTGTTCGGCATCGGCATGATCCAGCCCGCGCCGCGCAGGTCCTGCCAGCTCAGGTTGCGCCGCCCGGCCAGCGGGTGCGCCGCCCGCGCCACCACCGCAAGGCGGTCGAGGAAGAGGGTTTCCTGCGCCAGGTCGGCGCCGGTCAACGTGGGCCGGAGCGCGCCCACGATGAAGTCGATGTCGGCCTGGCGCAGCTGGTGCAGCAAGGCGTCGTAGGTGCCGTCCACGATGGTGATGGCCAGCCCGGGGTGGACCTGCAGCACGCGGTCCACCGCGCCGGAAAGCAGGCGCCCGGTGGAGAACGGCAGCGTGCCGATGACCAATCGCCCTTGCACCACGCCACGTTGCGCCGCCAGCGCGTCGCCCGCCTGCTGCAGTTCGGCCCGCGCCAGCTTGAAGGCCTGCAGCGTGACTTCGCCCGCTTCGGTCAGGCGCAGGCCCTTGCGTGCCCGCACGAACAACGCGGCGCCGGCCATGTGTTCCAGCTGGGCCAGCGTCTGGTGCACCGCCGGCTGGCTGATGCCCAGTGCCAGCGCGCTGGCCGTTTCCGAAGCGGTTTGCGCCAGCGACAGCAGCACCACCATGTGGCGCGTGCCCACGCCGGCCGCCAGGCGGCTGAAGGTCCAGGCCAGCGCGTCGGTGCTGGCGTGCCGGCGCGCGGGCGCATCTGCCTGCGCGAGGTGGCCCAGGCCGCGCGAGGCCCGCAGCGCCAGCTCCTGCCCCATGGGCGTGGGCTCCATGCCCCGGGCAGAGCGTTCGAAGAGGGCGCCCGCCAGGTCCGTTTCCAACGACTGGATGGCCCGCACCACCGACGACTGCGACAGGTGCAGCGCACCTGCGGCCGCCACCGTGCTGCCGGTGGCCGCGACGGCGCACAGCGCACGCAGCGGCTTGAGCTGATCGACCAGTGGGGGCGCGGTGTGCATGCAGAGGGTGGGACGACGGGCGGGGAGGGCCGATTATGGAAGCGACCCCGCCAGTGGCTGGCCTATAGTCCCGCACATTGCTCACAGTGGACCCACCCGATGACCCCGCCCCGCTCAGCCACCGCCCGCTCCGCAGCCAGCCCCATTGCCGACAGCGGCGTTGAGCTGCACGCCGAACCCGGCCACCTGATCCGGCGCGCGCACCAGGTCGCGGTCTCGACCTTCCACAACACCCACGGCCGCCAGATCACGCCGGTGCAGTACGCCATCCTGCGTGCGCTGCAGGACACGCCCGGCATGGACCAGGTCACGCTGGCCGACAAGGTGGCGCTGGACACCTCCACCACCGCCGACATCGCCACCCGGCTCGAAGCCAAGGGCTGGATCGTGCGTGAGCTGTTGCCGCGCCGCCAGCGCAGCCTCACGCTCACGGCCGAGGGCCTGGCCGTGCTCGCCGACATGCTGCCCAAGGTGGCGCCCATGTACCGCGAGTTGCTGGCGCCGCTGGAGCCGACCGAGCAGGCCGAGTTTTTGCGCCTGCTGCGCAAGTTCGTGCAGCTCAACGAAACCGCGGCGAAGTCCAAAAATTCGGGTAAACCCTAGCTTCAACCCTCTTTTTTTTGGGTGCGACATTCCGTATACTGATAGTCATTCAGCATACTGAATGAATCCGGTTCGTTCAACCCAAGGAGACATCCCATGTTCCCGACCAACACCTGGTACGTGGCCTGCACGGCCGACGAGATCGACGAAAAACCGCTGGGCCGCACCATCTGCAACCAGCGCATCGTGTTCTACCGCGCGCTGCAGGGCAAGGTGGCCGCGGTGGAGGATTTCTGCCCGCACCGCGGCGCGCCGCTTTCGCTGGGCTACGTGTGCGAAGGCAAGCTGGTCTGCGGCTACCACGGTCTGGAAATGGGCTGCGACGGCAAGACCATCGCCATGCCGGGCCAGCGCGTGGGCGGCTTCCCGGCCATCCGCAGTTACCCGGTGGAAGAGCGCTACGGTTTCGTCTGGGTCTGGCCCGGTGACGCGGCCAAGGCCGATGCCTCGCTGATCCCGCACATGGAGTGGTACGACAACCCCGAGTGGGCTTACGGCGGCGGGCTCTACCACGTGAAGGCCGACTACCGCCTCATGGTCGACAACCTCATGGACCTGACGCACGAGACCTATGTGCACTCCACCAGCATCGGTCAGAAGGAGATCGACGAGGTGCCGTGCAAGACCGTGGTCGACGGCGACAACGTGATCACCAGCCGCTTCATGGAGAACATCACAGCGCCGCCGTTCTGGAAATCCGCGCTGCGCGCCAACCACCTGGCCGATGATGTGCCGGTGGACCGCTGGCAAATCTGCCGCTTCACGCCACCGAGCCACGTGATGATCGAGGTGGGCGTGGCCCATGCAGGTCACGGTGGTGTCGAAGCACCGGCCGAGCACAAGGTCTACAGCGTGGTGGTGGACTTCATCACGCCCGAGACTGACACCTCCATGCACTACTTCTGGGGCATGGCGCGCAAGTTCAATCCGGGCGACAAGGCGCTCACCGCGCAGATCCGTGAAGGCCAGGGCAAGATCTTTTCGGAAGACCTGGACATGCTGGAGCGTCAGCAGCGCAACATCAGCGACTTCCCCGAGCGCAAGCTGCTCAAGCTCAACATCGATGCCGGTGGCGTGCAGTCGCGCAAGGTGATCGAGCGCGTGATTGCGGCGGAGCAGGGCGCTCCCGCCTGACCCACCCAGCGAGACAACACCATGAGCGACCCCCAAACTCCCCTGTTGGTGCGCGTGGCGCGCAAGCGCGCCGAGGCGCTGGACATCTGCAGCCTGGACCTGGTGGCCGAGCCGGGCCATGTCCTGCCGGCCTTCAGCGCAGGCGCCCACATCGACGTGCACCTGCCCAACGGGCTGGTGCGCCAGTACTCGCTGTGCAACCCGCCCGGCAACCCGGCGCTCTACCAGATCGGGGTGCTGCGCGACGCCGCCTCGCGCGGTGGTTCGCAGGCGGTGCACGACGCCGTGACCGAGGGCTCGACGCTGCACATCAGCACGCCCAAGAACCACTTTCCACTCGCCACGGACGCGGCGCACCACCTGCTGCTGGGCGGTGGCATCGGAATCACGCCGCTGCTGGCCATGGCCGAGCAGCTCGCGCGCGACGGTGCCAGCTTCGAGCTGCACCACGCCAGCCGCTCGCGCGAGCGCACGGCCTTTGTGGAACGCATGGCGGCCTCGCCCTTTGCGCAGCAGGTGCACCACCACTTTGACGACGGCGACGCGGCCCAGAAACTCGACATCGCCGCCTTGCTGCAGCAGGCTGCGCCAGGCACCCATCTCTACACCTGCGGACCACAGGGTTTCATGGACGCGGTGCTCGGCACCGCCCGCGCACAAGGCTGGCCCGAGGCGCGGCTGCACTTCGAATTTTTCGGCGCCGCGCCGGTGGACACCAGCGGCGACGGCAGCTTCGAGCTGGAGATTGCCAGCAGCGGCCAGGTGATCGTGGTCAAGCCCGACCAGACCGCGCTGGCGGCCCTGCAAGCAGCCGGCCTGGACATTCCCATGTCGTGCGAACAAGGTGTGTGCGGCACCTGCCTCACGGGTGTGAAGGCCGGCACGCCCGACCACCGCGACCTCTACCTCACACCCGAGGAGAAGGCCGGCAACGACCAGTTTCTGCCGTGCTGTTCGCGTGCCTGCAGCGCGCGCCTGGTGCTGGATCTCTGACAGCCTGCACCCTGCAGAATGTCGGCATGTCCACACCCCCCACCCCCACCGCTTCCCTCTCCACATCGGCCTTTGCCACGCTCTTGCTCATCGCATTCATGATGGGCGCCAACCACGTGGCGGCCCGGCTGGCGTTCGACAACGGTGTGAGCGTGGCCACTGCGGTGGCGTTTCGCAGCGGCGTCACGGCCTTGGTGGTGGGCCTGATCCTGCTGGTCTACCGCGTGCCGGTGAGTTTGCAAGCCCGGCACCGCAAAGCCTTGCCCGCCATCGGCTTGCTGGTGGGTGTGCAGAGCCTGTGCCTCTATGCCTCGGTGGCGCGGCTGCCGGTGGCGCTGGCCTTGCTGGCCTTCAACACCTACCCGCTGTGGACGGCGCTGTGGGCGCGTGTGGTCTACGGCCAGCGCCCGCAGCCCCGCGTGTTGCGCGCCATGCCGGTGATGCTGATTGGGCTGGCGCTGGCGCTTGATGTGTCCGGCGCGGCGTCGGGGCTGGGCGCATCGGGGCACTGGGCCCGCATCGGTGTGGGCGTGGCATTTGCACTCACGGCGGCGGCCACCTTTGGTCTGGCGCTGGTGATCACGCAGCACGAGACGGGTGACCTCGACGGCCGTCTGCGCACCGCCACCACCATGACCATCGTGGGTGTCATGGCGCTCATTGCGTGTGGTTTGCAGGGCGGCCTGGCCTTGCCACAAGCGCCCGTGGGCTGGTGGGGATTGTTCGGCCTGACGCTGCTCTACGGCACCGCCTTCACCATCATGTTCACCGTGCTGCCCAAGCTGGGCGTGGTCGGCAACTCGGCCATCATGAACATCGAGCCCATCTTCGCGCTGGTGCTGGCCTGGGCGATTCTCGGCCAGTCGATCGCGGCGGTGCAGGTGGCTGGAGGCCTGCTGGTGGTGGCCACGGTGATGTGGCTGGGGCTCAGAAAGGGCTAGTCCAGATCGTCGAGCGACGCGCTCCAGCGATCGTTCCATTCGCCTCGCGGCGGCGCATCGCGCAGCCCCTCGATGTCCCGCCGGTCCCGCTTGGTCGGGCGTCCCATGGTCTGGCTGTGTGCAGGCTCGGGTGCGAGTCGTCGCAACTCGGCGTTGGCCGCGCGTTGTGCCAGCGAGGCGGCTGTTTCTTCAAACAGCAAGGCGGCCACCGGCGCTGCAGCGCGCACGCCGCTCAACCCCTTGACCACCACCGTGCGCACCTCGTGGCCGATGCGCAGTTCCAGCATGTCGCCGGTCTTCACGTCTTTCGACGGTTTCGCGAGTTGACCGTTGAGCTTCACGCGACCCTTGTCGATCTCTTCACTGCTCAACCCGCGCGTCTTGTAGAAGCGTGCGGCCCAGAGCCATTTGTCCAGTCGGACCTTGGTGGAAGCGGGTTCGGTGCGGGCGGGTTTCATGCAGGCGTGTCGGGTGGGGCCAGGGGCAGGCGCACGGTGGCGTCGAGTCCGCGCACCTGGCCTGAATGGATTCGGTTGTCGAGATCGATGGCGCCGCCCAGCGATTGCACGATTTCGCGGCAGATCGCCAGGCCCAGTCCGGAGCCCGACGCGCTGCTGGCCTGGCGGTGTTCGGTGGCGAAGGGCTGGAACAGCCGCTCGCGCAGCGCGGCCGAGATGCCCGGGCCTTCGTCGCTGATGGTGAGCGCGGCGGTTTGCGGATCCACCACCAGCGCCACGGTGAGCGCGGAGCCCGGGGGCGTGTTCTTGATGGCGTTGTGCAGCAGGTTGCGGCTGAGTTCGCGCAGGGCCCATTCGTGGGCGCGCACGGGCGCCGGCTGGGTGGTGATGGAGAAGTCGAGCGAGCGCTCGGCGATGAGCGCAGAGAGGTCGAGCGCGACCAGCCGCACCACGGCCGACCAGTCGTGCACCGGTGTGCTTTTCTCCTGCCGCAGTTGCTCCACCTTGGCCAGCGCCAGCATCTGGTTGGCAAGCTCGGTGGCGCGCTCCACCGTGTGGCCGATTTCATCCAGCGCCTGGCGCGGCTCCACATCGCCGCGCTGGGCCGACTGCACCTGCGTCTTGAGAACGGCTAGCGGCGTGCGCAACTGGTGCGAGGTGTCGCGCACAAAGCGCTTCTGGTGCTCCAGCAGATGCGAGAGGCGCTGCATGTGCTGGTTGGTTGCGTCCAGCAACGGCAGCAGCTCGCGCGGGGCGCCTTCGGTGGGCAGGGGCGACAGGTCGTTTTCGCTGCGTGCACCCAGCGCGCTGCTGAGCGCGCGCACCGGGCGCGTGGCGCGCTGCACCACGAACACCACCACCAGCGCGATCACCAGCACCAGCGCGGCCTGGCGCCACAGCGTGTCGATCAGGATCTGGCGCGCCAGCGTCTCGCGCAGCTCCAGCGTCTCGGCCACCTGGATGGTGGCCATGCCCTGTTCGTAAACGCCCGAGACCGGTTGCAGCAACACGGCCATGCGCACAGGCACGCCCTGGTACTGGTCGTCGTAAAAGTTCACCAGCGCCGCATACAGGTTCTTCTGCGGAATGTCGCTGCGCCCCGGCGGCAGGTCGTCGAAGCCCGAGACCAGTTCACCCTGCAGGCCGCTCACGCGGTAGAAGATGCGGCTGCGGTTGTCGGCCTCGAAGGCCTCCAGCGCCGAATAGAGCACGGTGGATTCCACCCGCAGTTCGCTGCCAGCACCGGTGACACGCAGCTGTTCGCCGAGCGACTTGGCGGTGGCGAGCAGGGTGCGGTCGTAGGCGGTGTCGGCCGCGGCCAGTGCCTGGCGGTACAGCACCACCGTGTTGATCAGCACAAAGGCGAACACCGGCAGCAGGATGCCGAGCAACAGGGTGCGTCGCAGCGAGAGGGCGCGTGGCCGGTGGGCACGGGAACGGGCAGAACCAGCCCCGGACACAAAAACGCCCATCAGGTCTCGGCCTTGAGCAGATACCCCAGACCACGCAGCGTGACCAGCTGCGCGCCGGTGTGGGCGATCTTCTTGCGCAGGCGGTAGGCCACCACCTCGATCGCTTCGGGTTGCACCTGGCTTTCGCCGGGGAACACCAGTTCGAACAGGCGTTCCTTGGCGATGGCGTGTCCGGGTTTGCCGAGCAGGGCCTGCAACAGGGAAAGCTCGCGTGGCGCCAGCTCCATGGGCTGGCCGGCGAAGTACACGGCACCGCTGTCCTTCTCCACATGCATGCCGCACCACACCGGGCCGCGGCCGGCGTTGCCCGCGGCGTGGTCGGCGCTGCCCGAGCGGCGCACCAAGGCGCGCAGGCGCGCTTCGAGTTCGTCGAGGTCGAACGGCTTGGGCAGGTAGTCGTCCGCGCCGGTGTTCAGGCCCAGGATGCGGTCGCCCACGGTGCCGCGCGCGGTGAGGATGATCACGGGTGTTTTCAGCCCGGCAGCGCGCGCCTGGCTCAGCACCTCCAGGCCATCCAGGCCGGGCAGGCTCAGGTCGAGCAACACCGCATCGGGCAGGCTGGCTTGCCACAGGGCCAGCGCGCGGGCGCCGTCCTCGCAACCGAGCACCTGCACACCGCGCCGCTCGAAGCTGCGCCGCAGGGTGGTCTGCATGGTGGCGTTGTCTTCGATCAGCAGCAGTTTCATGAGCCTCGATTATGGGCACGGGCTCCTCGCTGTCCGAGCGCTCCACAGGGTTTGTACGGATGCGATGGACAGCGGACTGACAGCCTGTGAACCGAGCATGCAGCCTGTCCGATTGCCGCAGCGGACAAGGCAGTCAAATTGCGGAGTTGTCCATCCATTCGTGAGATCTATATGAAAAAAAATGCGATCGCCCTGGGCGTTCTGGGGCTGTTCAGCGGGCTGGCATTTGCCCAGTCGTCCGTGACCCTGTACGGCGTCGTTGACGTGGCGCTGGAGCGCCTCAAAGGCGCGACCTCGATCACCCGCATGGCGTCGGGCCAGCAGCAAGGTTCCCGCTGGGGTGTGCGCGGCACGGAAGACCTGGGCGGCGGCCTCAAGGCCACGTTCGTGCTGGAGTCCGGCATCAACGCGCAATCGGGCACGCAGGGGCAGGGCGGTCGGGCCTTTGGTCGCCAGAGTTTCGTCGGGCTGGGCGCTGGCTGGGGCACGGTGCGCCTGGGCCGCCAGTACACGCCCATGGACGACATCGCCGGCATCGTCGGCACCAAGACCTACGACGTGCTGAGCGTGGTGCCCATCATCGGCAACGGTGACTACAACCGGGTGGACAGCGCCATCACCTACGTCTCGCCGATCGTGGCCAACACCGTGTTCCAGCTGCAGCACAGCCTGGGCGACGGGCGTGCCGCCACCGATCCGAGCAAGGACTTCGCCAAGCAGGTCAGCGCGCACGCGCTGTACGCCAATGGGCCACTGACCGCCGGCATTTCGCTGATGCAGGTGACCGACGCCGACGGCGTGCTCGCCGGCAAGCAGGGCCGCGACGCGGTGCTGCTGGCGGGTGCCTACGACTTCGGCAGCTTCAAGCTGTCGGCCTATTACGACGCGGAAGACAAGGCCGCGAAGAAGCTCAAGGTCTATGGTCTGGCCGCGGCGTTCAAGTTTGGCGAGACCACGGTGTCGGTGGGCGCGGCGCAGGCCAAGGACGTGAACGGTTCGGCCGCTGCCGCCAGCGACGACGCGCGCCTCTACACGCTGCAGGCCAGCCACAACCTGTCCAAGCGCACCGCCATCTACGGGCACCTCACTGCGGTGGACAACGACACCGCTTCCGCGCTGGGCTTCAACAGCCCGGTGGCGGGATCGAATTCCAACGGCATCCAGGTCGGCTTGCGCCACCGCTTCTGATCACCCCAGTCTCGCGATGCAGGGTTTTCCCTAGCTCGCGGGACAGCGGATTGACAGGGATCAGCCGCAAGATCACAACGTCAGATCACACACAGCAGGAGACACACCATGCGTCGCGACACCTTCCTCAAATCCCTGGCCGCCCTGGCCGCCGCCGGCGCCTTGCCCAACGTGGCCTGGGCCAATGCCAACATCAAGATGATGATCCCCGCCAACCCCGGGGGCGGCTGGGACGGCACCGGCCGTGCGCTGGGCGAAGCCCTGCGCGACGCAGGTGTGGCCTCTTCGGTCACGTTCGAAAACAAGGGCGGTGCGGCTGGCGCCATTGGCCTGGCCCAGTTCTTCAATGCCAGCAAAGGCGATCCGAACGCGTTGATGGTCATGGGCGCCGTCATGCTCGGCGGCATCATCACCGGCAAGCCACCGGTGTCCGTCACCCAGCTCACGCCCATTGCCCGTCTCACCACCGAGTACAACGTGTTCGTGCTGCCGGCCAACTCACCCTACAAGACCATGAAGGACGTGGTCGAGCAGCTCAAGAAGGACCCGGGCAGCATCAAGTGGGGCGGCGGTTCGCGCGGCGCCACCGAGCACATTGCCGCCGCGCAGATCGCGCAGTCGGTCGGCGTGCCCGCGTCCAAGATCAACTACGTGCCCTTCCGTGGCGGCGGTGAAGCAGTGGCGGCCATCCTGGGCGGCAACGTCACCGTGGGCGGCAGCGGCTTCAGCGAATTCCAGCAGTACATCGAGAGCGGCAAGATGCGCGCGATCGCTGTCACATCGGCGCAGCGCGTCAAGGGCATCGACGTGCCCACGCTGAAAGAGCAGGGCATCGACGTGGAGATCGGCAACTGGCGCGGCGTCTACGGCGCGCCCGGCATCACCCAGGCCCAGCGCGACGCGCTGACCGCCATGGTGGTCAAGGCCACGCAGAGCAAGGCCTGGGCGGCTGCCTTGGAGAAAAACAACTGGACGCCCGCGCTGTTGACCGGCAAGGCGTTTGACGAATTCGTGGACAAGGACTTTTCCTCGCTGCGTGCCACCATGGTCCGCGCCGGCATGGTCTGAACCCGGAAGCACCCCCTGCGCCGCTTTGCGGCTTCTCCCTCTCTGGCGCGCCTGCGGCGCCGGGAGGGGGACGGCATCTGGGGCCGGCGGAGCCGGACCCTCGATGTCCCTGGACGGGGTTGCTTCTCTCGCTCCCTCTCCCTCTGGGAGAGGGCAGGGGTGAGGGCTGCGGCCCCGCCAACTTTTTGTGAGCATGGACATGGATTCCTTTGAACCCCAGGCACCCGCCAACCACCGTCCCGGCCAGCTCGCCTTGGGCATCGGCGCCCTCATCGTGGCGGCGGTGCTGGCCTGGGGTGCGATGGACATTCCTTCCGACGCGGGCTATGCCGGTGTCGGCCCCAATTTTTTGCCCTGGGTGATCAGCGCGGCGCTCGGCCTGTGCGGCGTGATGCTGATCCGCGAGGTGCTCACCGGCGGTTACCGCCAGATGGAAGAGCCCTCGGGCGCGGCGCGTGGCGACTGGCGCGCGCTCGCCTGGGTGTCCGCCGGTGTGTTGCTCAACGCATCGCTCATCACCACCATCGGTTTCATCCTGAGTTGTTCGCTGTGTTTTGTGTTCGCGGTTCGCGGCCTGCGCGCGAGCGAAGGCAAGCCGGCCGGCAATTTGAGCCAGACCGCGAAAGACGCGGTCACCGGCATGCTGATCGCGGCACCGGTGTACTGGCTTTTCACCAAATTGCTCGCGGTGAACCTGCCGGGCATCACGGCCGGCGGCTGGATCTGAACGCCAAGGCTGCACCACCATGATGGACACCTTCACCCAATTGCTGGGCGGCTTTGCCACCGCCGGCACCCCGATCAACCTGCTGTGGGCGTTTGCCGGCTGCGCGCTGGGCACGGCCATCGGCGTGCTGCCTGGCCTGGGCCCGGCCGTGACCGTGGCCATGCTGTTGCCCATCACGGGCCAGGTTGAACCCACGGCTTCGATGATCTTTTTCGCCGGCATCTACTACGGCGCCATGTACGGCGGCTCGACCACGTCGATCCTGCTCAACACGCCGGGTGAGACCGGCACCATGGTCACCGCGCTCGAAGGCTTCAAGATGGCCAAGAGCGGGCGTGCCGGCGCGGCCTTGGCCAGCGCGGCCATCGGCTCGTTTGTGGCCGGCACCATCGCCACCGTCCTGGTCACGCTGTTCGCGCCGGTGCTCGCACAGTTCGCGGTGCAACTCGGCCCGCCAGAATATTTTTGCCTGATGCTGCTGGCTTTCACCACCGTGAGCGCGGTGCTGGGCCAGAGCACGCTGCGCGGCCTCACCGCGCTGTTCTTCGGCCTGGCGCTGGGCCTGATCGGCATCGACCAGATCACCGCGCAGGTGCGCTACACCGCTGGTGTGCTGGAGTTCATGGACGGCATCGAGGTGGTGCTGGTGGCGGTGGGCTTGTTTGCCGTGGCCGAGGCGCTTTACAACGCGCTGTACGAAGGCCGCAGCCCGGCCATGATGAACAAGATGACCCGCGCCCACATGACGCGCAGCGAATGGCGCCGCTCATGGCCCGCCTGGCTGCGCGGCACGGCCATCGGTTTTCCGTTCGGCACCATCCCGGCCGGCGGTACCGAGATCCCCACCTTCCTGAGTTACGCCACCGAGCGCAAGCTGGCCAGCCCCGAGCACAAGGCCGAGTTCGGCACCACGGGCGCGATTGAAGGCGTGGCCGGCCCCGAGGCGGCGAACAACGCTGCCGTGACCGGCACGCTGGTGCCGCTGCTCACGCTGGGCATTCCCACCTCGGTGACGGCGGCCATTCTGCTGAGCGCGCTGCAGAACTACGGCATCAACGCCGGTCCGCAACTGTTCCAGACCTCGTCGGCGCTGGTGTGGGCCTTGATCGCATCGCTCTACATCGGCAACGTGATGCTGCTGGTGCTCAACCTGCCGATGGTGGGGCTTTGGGTCAAGCTGCTGAAGATCCCGCGCCCGCAGCTCTACGCCGGCATCCTGATCTTCGCCACGGTGGGCGTGTACGGCATGCGCCAGAGTTCGTTCGACCTGTTCCTGATGTACGGACTGGGTCTCTTGGGTGTGGTGATGCGCCGCTACGACTTCCCCACGGCACCGGTGATCGTGGGTTTGATCCTGGGCCCGATGGCCGAGGCACAGATGCGCAACGCGTTGTCCATCGGCGAGGGCAGCTTCATGGTGTTTCTGGAACGTCCGATGTCGGCCACGTTGCTGGCGGTGGTGGTGTTGGTGTTGCTGGTGCCTCGGTTGTTGGCGCGGCGGGTTGCTGTTTAGGGTGGCACCTCGAGGGCTCGCGGACGCGGCGTGCGCTGCTCCGCGGCTGTCCCCCGGCGGCTGGCGCCGCCTCCTCCTTTACGCCGCTGCGCAGCGCACGCCGCGCCCGCGAGCCTGAAGTGATGTTTGCTTGCCGATGACCGGACCCACCGGAGAAAGCCGGCCGGAGAAAGCAGGGGGTTCCACCTCATGGACCCGATACCCACCGGGGGTACCATCCCAGCATGATCCGGGACGACCGACTTCCGCGCGACGCGCAAAGCATTCTTGAACTGGCCGCCAGGTCCATGTTCGACCTGTTTGCGAACGCCAGCGAGGGCATGATGCTGGTCGACCGCAATGCCCGCGTGGTGTGGATCAACGACCAGTACCGCCGTTTTTTGCCTGCACTCGGGTTCCAGCGCGAAGAAGACTTTGTCGGCCACCCGGTCTCCAGCGTCGTGCAGAACACGCAGATGCACCAGGTGCTGGCCACCGGCAAACCCATCCTCATCGACCTGCTGACCAACAAGGCCGGCACGTTTGTTGTCAGCCGCATTCCGCTGCGCGACGACGCGGGCGAAGTCATCGGCGTGCTCGGCATCGTGCTGTTCGACCATCCCGAGACCACGCTGCAGCCCCTCATTTCCAAGTTCGCACGCCTGGAGCAGGACCTGATCGATGCGCGCCGCGAACTCGCCAGCCAGCGCCGCACCAAGTACACCTTTGCCAGCTTCGTGGGCAGCAGCGCCGCCGCACTCGAGGTGAAACGCCAGGCGCGGCGCGCCGCGCAGTCCGCCAGCCCGGTGTTGCTGCTGGGCGAGACCGGTACCGGCAAGGAACTGCTGGCGCACGCGATCCACGCGGCCTCGCCGCGCGCCGGCCGGCCGTTTGTGAGTGTGAACATGGCTGCCGTGCCCGACACCTTGCTCGAGGCCGAGTTCTTCGGTGTGGCGCCGGGCGCCTACACCGGCGCCGACAAAAAGGGCCGCGACGGCAAATTCAAACTGGCCGACGGTGGCACGCTGTTTCTCGACGAGCTGGGTGACATGCCGATGTCGGTGCAGGTCAAGCTCTTGCGCGCTTTGCAGGAGGGCGAGATCGAGCCGCTGGGCTCGAACAAGCTGGTGTCGTTTGACGTGCGCGTGGTGGCCGCCACCTCGCGCGATCTGCAGCAGATGGTGCGCGACGGCAGCTTTCGCGAAGACCTCTACTACCGGCTCAACGTGTTGCCGATCCGTGTGCCCCCGCTGCGTGAGCGGCAGGACGACATTGCGCTGTTGATCGAAGCGCTGTGCGAAGACATCGCCGCGCGCGGCGGTGGCGCGCAGCTGGAGCTGTCCGCCGACGCGCAGGCCCTGCTGGCCGCGCAGCCCTGGCGCGGCAACATCCGCGAACTGCGCAATGTGCTGGAGCAGCTCGCGCTGCGCAGCGACACGCACCACATCGCGGGCTCGCAGGTGGGCCTGGTGTTGCAGGAGGCCGGGCTGCCTGCGCTCGCTCCGGCCGCCGCCGTGCGCCTGCCGCTGCGCGCCGCTGTGACCGATGCCGTGCGCCCGCTGCCCGAGCAGATTGCCGAGCTGGAGCACCGAGCCATCGCGCAGGCGCTGGTGCACACGGGTGGCAACCGCACGGCCGCCGCCAGGTTGCTGGGCATCTCGCGCGCCAGCCTGTACGACCGGCTCGCCACCATGGGATCGGCGTCTGAAGTTCAGACAATCGACTGAAATTCAGGCAATTGGACTTGGGTGATGCGTCTGAAATTCAGGCGGTTCATCGGGTTGACCTGAAAAAGCCCAGCGAAATCAACGGCCGTGCGCACTGGCACGAAGCCTGCAATGTCTGAACACGGCCCAAGGCTGTGATCCGTTCAAAAACCAGGAGACAAGACATGACCAACCCCACCCGCCGCCTGGCGGTCATCGCGCTCGCCTGCACCACCGCTTTCGGTGCCTCGATGGCCATGGCTCAAGCCAACAAGGGCGAGATCCGCATCGCCCACATCCACAGCAAGACCGGCCCGCTCGAGGCCTACGCCAAGCAGACCCAGGCCGGCCTGATGATGGGCCTGAACTACGCCACCCAAGGCACCATGATGGTCGCGGGCAAAAAGCTCGTCGTGATCGAGAAGGACGACCAGGGCAAGCCCGACGTGGGCAAGAGCCTGCTCGCCGCCGCGTATGCCGACGACAAGGTGGACCTGGCCATTGGCCCGACCGCCTCGCCCGTGGCGCTGGCCATGCTGCCGGTGGCCGAGGAATACAAAAAGATCCTGCTGGTCGAGCCCGCCGTGGCCGATTCGATCACCGGCGACAAGTGGAACAAGTACATCTTCCGCACCGGGCGCAACAGCAGCCAGGACGCCGCCGCCAACGCCGTGGCGCTGGACCAGCCAGGCAACGTGGTGGCCTTGCTCGCCAACGACAACGCCTTTGGTCGCGACGGCGTGAAGGCCACCAAGGACTTCATGAAGAAGGCCAAGATCGTTCACGAGGAATACCTGCCCGTGGGCACGACCGACTTCACCGCCGGCCTGCTGCGCATCGTCGACAAGCTCAAGGACCAGCCGGGCACCAAGTACATCTCGGTGGGCTGGTCGGGTGCGCCCACGCCGTTTTCCAAGATCGCCGAAATGGACCTGGAAAAGCGCTACGGCATCAAGCTCGCCACGGGTGGCAACATCCTGCCGGCCATGGTGGCTTACAAGCAGTTCCCCGGTATGGAAGGCGCGCTGTACTACTACTTCGGCATCCCGAAGAACCCGGTGAACGACGCCATGGTGGCCGAGCACTACAAGCAGTTCAAGGCGCCGCCGGACTTCTTCACGGCCGGTGGTTTTTCGGCGGCGATGGCGGTGGTGACGGCGCTCAAGAAGACCAATGGCGACACCAACACCGAGAAGCTCATCAGCACCATGGAGGGCATGAGCTTCGACACGCCCAAGGGCAAGATGACTTTCCGCAAGGAAGACCACCAGGCCATGCAGAGCATGTACCACTTCAAGATCAAGGTGGACCCCGCGTTTGCGTGGGGTGTGCCTGAGCTGGTGCGGGAGATCAAGCCTGAAGACTTGGCGATTCCCATCCGGAACAAGAGGTAAGAACCCCCTGCGCCGCTCACGCGGCTTCCCCCTTGAAAGGGGGACAACACCTGCGGCCCGGCGGAGCCGGTTCCGCGGTGTTTCTGGAAGTTCGCCGCACTTGCGGCTCACGGCACACCGCTGCCTCATGCGGAGAGTCCTTCAATGCTTGAAACCCAAGACCTCACGGTCCGCTTCGGCGGGCACGTGGCGGTGAGTGCTGTCTCCTGCGCGTTCGCGCCGGGCACGCTGACCGCCATCGTCGGCCCCAACGGCGCCGGCAAGACGACCTACTTCAACCTGATCTCCGGGCAGATCAAGGCCAGCGCGGGCAGCGTGCGTCTCGGTGGCCACGACATCTCGTCGCTCGGTGCGCCGGCGCGTGCGCAGGCCGGGCTGGGCCGCGCCTTCCAGCTCACCAACCTGTTTCCCAACCTGACGGTGCAGGAAAACGTGCGCCTGGCGGTGCAGGCCAAGGCGAAGGCCGGGCTGAACCTGTGGCGCATCTGGAGCGACCGTCGTGACCTGCTGGAGCGCGCCGACGAAGTGCTGGAGACGGTGTCACTGATTGAGAAGCGCGACGCACTGGCCAGCAGCCTGCCGCACGGCGACCAGCGCAAGCTGGAAGTGGCCATCCTCATGGCACTCGATCCGCTGGTGTTCATGTTCGACGAACCCACCGCCGGCATGAGCGTGGACGAGGTGCCGGTGGTGCTGAACCTGATTCGCCAGCTCAAGAACGACAAGACCAAGACCATCCTGCTGGTCGAACACAAGATGGATGTGGTGCGCGAACTCTCGGACCGCATCATCGTGCTGCACAACGGCGAACTGGTGGCCGACGGCGACCCCGCCGAAGTCATTGCGTCACCCGTGGTGCAGCAGGCCTACCTCGGCATCAACCCGACCGAAGAGGAGGCTGCATGAGCAACCTCTTGACTTTGAGTGGCGTCCACACCCACATCGGCGCGTACCACATCCTCCACGGCGTGGACCTCGTGGTGCCGGCCAACCAGCTCACCATGCTGCTCGGCCGCAACGGCGCGGGCAAGACGACCACGCTGCGCACCATCATGGGCCTGTGGCACGCGAGCCAGGGCACGGTGACGCTGGATGGGGTGGACATCACGAAGCAGCCCACACCCGACACCGTACAAAGCGGCGTGGCCTACGTGCCCGAGAGCATGGGCATCTTCTCCGACCTCTCGGTGCGCGAGAACATGCTGCTCGCCGCGCGCGGCGCGCGCACGCTCGACGACATCGACACCACACGGCTCGAATGGATCTTCGGCCTGTTCCCCGCCATCAAGAAGTTCTGGCTGCACCCCGCCGGCAAGCTGAGCGGCGGGCAGAAGCAGATGCTGGCGGTCTCGCGCGCTATCGTCGAGCCGCGCAAGTTGTTGCTGATCGACGAGCCCAGCAAGGGCCTGGCGCCCGCGATCATCCAGAACATGATCGCGGCCTTCCGCGAACTCAAGGCCGCCCAGACCACCATCCTGCTGGTCGAGCAGAACTTCAACTTCGCGCGCCAGCTCGGCGACTCCGTGGCCGTGATGGACGACGGCCGTGTGGTGCACAGCGGCTCGATGGCCGAACTGGCCGCCGATGAAGCCATGCAGTCCCGATTGCTCGGTCTCTCTTTGGGATCACACCAATGACACTCCTCAAAGCCGACTTCGACTGGAAGCCGCTCGCGCTCGTGCCCGCGCTCGCGCTCATCGCCTTGCCCGCCGTGGGCAGCGGTTCCACCTGGATCACGCTCACCGTGGCCGGGCTGGCCATGGGCATGATCATCTTCATCATCGCCTCGGGCCTCACGCTGGTGTTTGGCCTCATGGACGTGCTGAACTTCGGCCACGGCGTGTTCATCGCACTCGGTGCCTTCGTGGCCACCACGGTGCTGGCCAGCATGACCAGCTACACCCAGGCCGACAGCCTCTGGCTCAACCTCATGGCCTTGCTGCCGGCCATGCTGGTGGCCATGGCGGTGGCCGGAGCGCTGGGCTGGGTGTTCGAGCGCCTCATCATCCGCCCGGTGTACGGCATGCACCTCAAGCAGATCCTCATCACCATGGGCGGCATGATCATTGGCGAAGAGATGATCAAGGTCATCTGGGGCCCGGGGCAGATCGCGCTGCCGCTGCCGGAGAGTTTGAGAGGCTCCTTCATCTTTGGCGACGCCGCGGTGGAGAAGTACCGCCTGCTCGCGGTGCTGGTGGGCGCGGCCGTGTTCGCGGCCATGGTGTGGACGCTCAACCGCACCAAGGTCGGCCTGCTGGTGCGCGCCGGCGTGCAGGACCGCGAGATGGTCGAGTCGCTCGGCTACCGGATCCGCCAGCTCTTCATCGGCGTGTTCGTGGTGGGCAGTGCGCTGGCCGGCCTGGGCGGCGTGATGTGGGGCCTGTACCAGCAGACCGTGTTGCCGCAGATGGGCGCGCAGGTCAACGTGTTGATCTTCATCGTCATCATCATCGGCGGCCTGGGCTCCACCACGGGTGCGCTCATCGGCGCGCTGCTGGTGGGCCTGATGGCGAACTACACCGGTTTCCTGGCGCCCAAGGTCGCGCTGTTTTCCAACATCGCGCTGATGGTGGCCATCCTGTTGTGGCGGCCGCAGGGTGTGTACCCCGTGACCAATCGCTGAGGAGCCGAACATGATGTCCCGACTCCTTTCCAACGACCTGCCGCGCAGCCGCTGGCTCACCGCCTTGCTGGTGGTCCTGTTCCTCGGCCTGCTGTTCGCGCCTTTCCTGTTCCCCGGCGTGAAGGCGCTCAACGTGGCGGCCAAGGTGCTGATCTTCGTGGCGCTGGTGGCCAGCTTTGATTTGCTGCTGGGCTACACCGGCATCGTGAGTTTTGCCCACACCATGTTCTTCGGCATCGGCGCCTATGGCGTGGCGATCTCGCTGAACTCGGCCGAGCAGGCGGGTTGGGGTGCGCTGGCCGTGGGGGTGTTCTGCGCGCTGCTGATCTCGCTGCTGCTGTCGCTGCTCATCGGCCTGTTCTCGTTGCGCGTGAAGGCGATCTTCTTCGCCATGATCACGCTGGCCGTGGCCTCGGCTTTCCTCACGCTGGCCTCGCAACTCTCCGACTTCACCGGCGGCGAAGACGGCCTGAGCTTCCGCGTGCCCGAGCTGCTCTCGCCCGGCTTCATGCTGCGGGAGACGCCGCTGGTCACACCGTTGGGCGAGGTCGATCTGAACGGCCGCCTGATCACCTACTACCTGATCTTTGTGGCCGTCACCGCGATCTTCCTGACCATTCTGCGCATCGTGAATTCGCCGTTCGGGCGTGTGCTGCAGGCCATCCGCGAGAACGACTTCCGCGCCGAGGCGCTGGGCTACCGCACGGTGGTGTACCGCACGCTGTCCAACGTGCTGTCGGCCTCGTTCGCCACGCTCGCCGGCTGCCTGCTCGCGATCTGGCTGCGTTACCAGGGGCCCGACACCTCGCTCTCGTTCGAGATCATGCTGGACATCCTGCTCATCGTCGTGATCGGCGGCATGGGCACGCTCTACGGTGCACTCATCGGCAGCGTGATCTTTGTGCTGGCACAGAGCTACCTGCAGGACCTGCTGCGCGTGGCCGGCACCGCCACCGAAGGCATCCCGTTGCTGCCCGCGCTGCTCACGCCCGACCGCTGGCTGCTCTGGCTGGGCGTGCTGTTCGTGCTCTCGGTCTACTACTTTCCCACCGGCGTGGTGGGCAAGCTCAGGGAGCGCGCGGCGTTGGTGCGCTTGAAGGGACTGAAATGAAACCGCAAGCCGCCGTGGTGCCGCGCTCGCGTTACCTCGTGTGCGAAGGCCGCGAGATCCACTTCATGGACTGGCAACCCGAAATCGCAGCTGGCCCCGTGGTGGTCGCATGGCACGGCCTGGCCCGCACCGGGCGCGACATGGACCCGCTGGCCGCGCACCTGAGCGCACAAGGCTGGCGTGTCATCTGCCCCGACACCATCGGCCGCGGTCTCAGCCAGTGGAGCCCGAAGCCCGAGACCGAGTACTGCCTCGACTTCTACAGCCGCATTGCCACCGCACTGGTGGACCAGCTCGGCCTGCAGCGCTTCCACTGGGTCGGCACCTCCATGGGCGGCGCCATCGGCATGGTGTGCGCGGCCGGCGCGCTGCGCGGACGCATTGAACGGCTGGTGCTCAACGACATCGGCCCCAAGACGGCGGACGCGGCGATTGCGCGCATCCGCAGCTACGCCGGCAACCCGGCCGCCTTCGACACCGTGGGTGAGCTGCAGCAGTACTTCCGCACCATCTACAAGCCCTATGGATATTTGAGCGATGCGCAGTGGACGCTGCTCACCGAGAGTTCCACCCGCCGCCTGCCCGACGGCCGCGTGACGCCGCACTACGACCCGGCGATGGTCCAGCAGTTCACGCACCACCCAGCCGACTACGAACTGTGGCCGACCTTCGAGCGCATCGACGTGCCGGTGTTGTGCCTGCGCGGCGCCGACTCGGATCTGCTGCTGGCCGACACGGCAGAGGCCATGCGCGACCGCGGGCCGCGCGCGCTGGTGGTGACCATCGCCGGATGCGGGCATGCGCCGGCGCTCAACGTGCCCGAGCAGTTCGAGCTGGTGCAGCGGTTTCTGGCGGGCCACTGAGGTCGCTCCCGCTGGAGGGTGCGACGCAAAGCGTGCGTTTGCGAACAGCGTCGTTCTTCGCAATCCGATAGTGTTGCTGCTTCATGCACCCACGGAGAAGCACCATGCCCATGACCAGCCGCAGCGACGTCGATCATTCCCAACCATCCTCCATTGAGCATCTCAAGGCCATGGATGACGCCCGCGACGGTATCCCCGGCGAACACTGGCTGGTGCTGGGCGCAGGGCTCGCTGCCTGGGCGCTCACGCGCAAGAGTCCGTCGTTTGCGGTTCGCTCGCTCGGCATGTTGGCGGGCACGGCCCTGGTGGGCCGGGCGGCCAGTGGCCGCGATGGCCTGAGCAAGGTGCTGCGCTGGACACCACTGGGCGGGCGCGTCAGGTAGTTGACTGCACGCGCCCCGATCAGGGTGCCACCCGACGAATTCCAGGTTCCGGGCCCGTCTCCGTCAAACGACGGGTCTGGCCGCTGACAGGGCTCAGTCCTTCGCGCCGATTGCCAGCGCCCGTTCGCGGCTGGCCTGCAGCTCCATCGGGTTGTCGGCGCTCTTGGTGGCCCAGCCTTGCAGGTGCTGCTCGGCCACGTCGCTGAGCGCGCGGATCCACTCGGGCTGGTCGTTGAGGCAGGGGATGTACTGGAAGCTGCTGCCGCCGGCGTGCAGAAACGCTTCACGCGCTTCCATGTTGATCTCTTCCAGGGTTTCCAGGCAGTCGCTGGTGAAGCCGGGGCAGACCACGTCAACGCTTTTCAAACCCTTGCCAGCGAGGTCGATCAGCGTGGGCTCGGTGTAGGGCTCCAGCCACTTGGCCTTGCCGAAGCGCGACTGGAAGGTGACCTTGTAGCGGTCCTTGGGCAGGCCCAGCTGTTCGGCCAGCAGGCGTGCGGTCTTGTGGCATTCGCAGTGGTAGGGGTCGCCCAGTTGCAGGGTGCGCTCGGGCACGCCGTGAAAGCTCATCACCAGTTGTTCACTCTGGCCGTGCGCCATCCAGTGCGCGCGGATGGTCTTGGCCAGCGCGTGGATGTAGCCCGGGTGGTCGTGGTAACGGTTGATGAAGCGCAGCTCGGGCAGGTTGCGCACCTTGGCCGCCCAGTTCATCACGCCGTCGACCACACTCGCCGTGGTGGTGGCGCTGTACTGAGGGTAGGCCGGCAACACCAGCACGCGGGTCACGCCCTCGGCCCTGAGTTCGTCCATCACCGAGGCAATCGACGGGTTGCCGTAACGCATGGCGTAACGCACCGTGACCTGGTGACCGCGTTCGCCCAGGTAGCCGCGCAGCAGCGTGGCCTGGCGTTCGGTCCACACCTTCAGCGGTGAGCCCTCGGGCATCCAGATGCCGGCGTACTTGGCGGCCGACTTCTTGGGCCGCACGCGCAGGATGATCCCGTGCAGGATCAGCATCCAGACGAAGCGCGGGATCTCCACCACGCGCTGGTCGCCCAGAAACTCGGCGAGGTAGCGGCGCAGGGCGGGTGCGGTGGGCTCGTCGGGGGTGCCCAGGTTGCACAGCAGCACTGCGGTGCGGGCGGCTTGGCCGTGTTTGAAGGGCGGTTCGGTGTTGAAGGGCATGCGCTATTCTCTCGCAAGCATGAAAACCCCCATGAGTACAGACCTCCCGGCACCTGTTGTGCTGGACCCCAGCCGCATCCGCGCCATCAGCATCGATCTCGATGACACGCTCTGGCCCATCTGGCCCACCATCGAGCGCGCCGAGGCCATGCTGGCCAACTGGCTCGCGCAACACGCTCCCGCCACCGCCCGGCTCTATGCCACGCCCGGCGCCCTGCGCGAAGCGCGCAACCACCTGCAGACGCTGCGACCCGATCTTGCGTACGACCTCAGTGCCTTGCGGCGCGAGTCGATCCGGTATGTATTGCACCGCGCGGGCGACGATCCCGCGCTGGCCGAGCCGGCGTTCGATGTGTTCTTTGACGAGCGCCAACGCGTGCAGCTGTTTGAAGACGCCATGCCGGCGCTGGAATGGTTGAGCACGCGATTTCCGGTGGTGGCGGTGTCCAACGGCAACGCCGACGTGCACCGCGTGGGCCTGGGGCACCACTTTCACGCGGCCTTCAACGCGCGCGAGTTCGGTGTGGGCAAGCCCGACCCGCGCATCTTCCACGCCGCGGCCGATGCCGCGGGTGTGGAAGCCACCGAGGTGCTGCACATCGGTGATGACGCGGTGCTCGACGTGGTGGGTGCGCTGCGTGCCGGCATGCAGGTGGCCTGGGTCAACCGCACCGGAATGGCCTGGGAACACGCACCGCTGCAGCCGCACGCCACCGTGGCCGACCTGATGGACCTGTGCCGTCAGATCGGCTGATGTTTCTTTCCCCACCTCGTTCAGCATGAGCCTCACGATCTACGGCATCCCTGCGTCCCGCGCGGTGCGCCCCTTGTGGGCCGCCACCGAACTCGGCCTCGACTTCCGGCACGAGAAGCTGGACTACCGGGGCGGCGGCACGCGCACGCCGGCGTTTCTGGCCATCAACCCCAATGGCCATGTGCCGGCCATCGTCGATGCGCGGCCCGAGGGAGATGTGGTGCTGTGGGAGAGCATGGCTTGTGCGCTCTACATCGCGCGCCACCACGGGGTGGCCGACGGGGTGAGCATCACACCGGCCACGCCGCGCGAAGACGCCGAGGCCTTGCGCTGGAGCTTCTGGGCCGTGACGGAAGCCGAGGCCGACGCGCTGACCGTGCTGATGCACCGCCTGGCGATGCCCGAGGAGCGGCGCAAACCGGAACTCGCCGAGGCCGCAGAGCGCCGTCTGGTGGTGCCGCTGCGCGTGGTCGAGCAGCACCTGCAACGGCAGAAGGACGCGGGCCAGGCCTTTCTCGCGGCCTCTCGGTTCACCGTGGCCGACGTCTGTGCGGCCAGCGTGCTCAACTGGGCGCGCCCCTCGCAGGTGCTGATGGCCGACCACCCGCTCACGCACGACTGGATCCTGCGCTGCATGGCGCGACCAGCCTATCTTCAGGTGCGCGAGTTCGACTGAACGTCGGCTTTCAGAAACCCCAGAGCAAGCGCTTCGCGATCCAGCCGCTCACGCCTTCGCTGCGCTCCACGCGCACCCAGTCGGCGCGCTTCTCGCGGGTGCGCAGGAGCTCCCCGTATTCAAGGCGTCCCACGATGCGGTGCTGCGTGCCCGGTCCGGCGCGCAGGTTGGCCACCTTGGACTTGACCACATGGTGCGGCGTGTTGCCGGTGAGCGAACGCGCGACCCAACCGGTGTCGCCTTCGAAGTCGCGCACCCGGACCCAGCTGCCCTTGCGCCCGGTGATCTGCAGCGGATAACCCCGCTTCAGTTCCCACAACACCGCCGTGTGCGTGCCCGGGCCTTCGCGCATGTTGAGCGTGCTGCCCTTGACGCTCACCATGCTCTGCGCGTTGGCTGCCGTGTTGAAAAGTGTCGCGAGACACAGCGAGGTGGTGAGCAACAGTGTTCGGGTGGGGCTGGTCAGGTTCATCCTGCGGGGGTCCTTGGTGGTGGGTTGAAAAAAGTTACATCCGTGGGAACGCATGTGTCTGCAGAGGTTCCCTTGACGTGCGCTCGTCGGCTCATTCGTTGGCCAGCCGCGCCGCGGCCAGGCCGCTGCGCACCGACGCTTCGAGCGTGGCGGGGTAGGGCCCTTGCACATAGTCGCCTGCGGCGAACAGTCCGGGCGCCATCAACGCGCCGGGGCGCTCCAGGCCGGGCGTGCAGGCGAAGGTGGCGCGTTTCTCCACCACGGTGATCAGGGGCTGCAGGCTCAGGCCCAGCTGGCGCTCACCTTGTTGCAGCACACGCGCCTGCAGCTCGTCGCGCTCGCCGCTGCTCGCGCTCACCACGAAGGCCAGCACGCCGGTGTCGTCGGGGTTGAGTTGCCCGCGGTCGAACACGAACTGCGCGGGGGCGGCGTGCGCATCGGGCTCGGCGCGCAGAGCCAGCATGGGCGCAGACAGCCGCGCGCCGGGTGCAAACGCGTAAACCGTGGTGATGGCGGTGAAGTGCAGGGCATGGGCCGACAGCGCCCAGCTGGCGAGGGTCTCGTTGTCGTCTGCGTGGGCCAGCAGGGTCTGCGCGGCCACGCTGGCGGGCGTGGCCCAGACCACGCAGTCGAAGGCCTCGTCCACACCTTCACCCGTCAGGCGCCACCGACCTGCGTGGTTCAGCAGGCCTGTGATGCGGGCGCCCATGTGAATGCGGCTGGAACTCCCATGGTGCCGCTGCAGCCACAGCGCGGCGGCCGATGGAAACAGGCTGCCGAGATCGGTGCGCGGCAACAGCAGGTTGGAGGCGCCGAAGCCCGCTGCGCCACGACCGAACAAGGCGTCCTGCATGACCCGCAGGAACACGCTGGCGCTCGCGTGCGACGAAGGCAGGTTGAGTGCCGATACACACAGGGGTTCGATCAGCTCCTGCACCACCCGGTCGGGCAGGTTTTCGCAGAGCTGTTCCACCGTGGCGGTGGGCTCGCAGAGAAAGCCTGCCATCTGCCAGCCCAACGATGCACGGATCAGCGCCAGGCGCTCGCCCCAGGTCCAGCCGCGCGCGGTGGCGATCGCCGCCAGCGCATCGAGCGGTGCCGGCCAGCGCGCGGCCCAGGTGGGTGTTTGCAGGCCCGTGCCGTCGGGGTAGGGCAGCGAGAGCGGCAGCGCCATCAGCGCCTGCGGCAGGTCCAGCCCCACGCGTTGCATCAGGGCCAGGGTCTCGCTGTACGCGCCGATCAGGATGTGCTGGCCGTTGTCCAGCGTGATGGGTGTGCCGTCGGGCATTTCGGTGCCCAGCGCGCGGGCACGGCCGCCGAGGGCGCGTGTGGCTTCAAACACCGTGACGTCCATGCCCAGACCCGCAGCCTCCACCGCCGCGGCCATGCCGGCCCAACCTGCGCCGACGACGGCGAGCTTCATGCCAGCCCCGCCGCCGGGCAGCCCCAAGGCGGGTCAGCCCCCTCGGGGGGCAGTGGACCACGCGAAGCGGGGGAGCGTGGGGGCGACGGCCTCGCCGCCGGGCCGCCCCAAGGCGGGTAAGCCCCCTCGGGGGGCAGTGGACCACGCGAAGCGGGGGAGCGTGGGGGCGACGGCCTCGCCGCCGGGCCGCCCCAAGGCGGGTCAGCCCCCTCGGGGGGCAGCGACCCGCTCCAGCGGTGGAGCGTGGGGGCCATCCTCATAGTCTTCCGAGGGCTTGCACTTTCCAGGCCAGCCAGAACTTGCGCAGCGGCGTGAGGCTCACGCGCTGCGTCAGCACCAGCAGCGGGTCGGCAGCGATCTCCTGCAGCAGGGTGCGGTAAATGCTGGCCATCATCAAGCCGGGCTTCTGCGCACTGCGGTCGGCTGCGGGCAAAAGGGCCAGGGCGTCGTCGTAGGTCTGCAGCGCGCGCGTGCACTGGAACTGCATGAGGGCGGTGAAGCGGCGCTTGAAATCGGCCTCGTCGGTGCCGGGTGCAGCGCCTCGTTGCAGCAGTTCGTGCGCCTTCACGTTGAAGCTCTGCAGCTCGTTGACCGGCAGGTAGATGCGACCGCGTGCCGCATCTTCGCCCACGTCGCGCACGATGTTGGTGAGCTGGAAGGCCAGGCCCAGCCGGTGGGCGTAGGCGGTGGTCTGCAACTGGGTCTGGCCGAAGATGTTGGCGGCCACCTCGCCCACCACGCCGGCCACCAGATGGCAGTAGCGCTGCAGGTTGGCGAAGTCGAGGTAACGGTTCTGCTCCAGGTCCATCTGGCAGCCGTCGATCACGGCGTTCAGGTGCCGGGCTTCAATGGCGTAGGCGGTGCTCAGCGGCATGAGGGCGCGCATCACCGGGTGGGTGGGCGAGCCGGCAAACGATTGCGCCACCTCGCGACGCCACCAGGCCAGCTTGGTCTGGGCCACAGCCGGGTCACTCACCTCGTCGACCACATCGTCCACCTCGCGGCAGAACGCATAAAAGGCGGTGATGGCGGCGCGGCGCTCGGCGGGCAGGAACAGAAAGGCGTAGTAGAAGCTGCTGCCCGAGGCCGCGGCTTTTTGCTGGACGTAGTCTTGTGGGGTCATGGGCGCGTTTTTCCCACAAGTGTACGTACCCCTTGCTTCGCGCAGCCACACGGGTGTCCATGCCATGCATCCCTTGGCCTTTGGCCCGAAAACCCCGGCGCCGCAATAGTCCATTGCCGCACTCAAGCGCTTGGGTTTGTCAGCCCGGCTTAAGACGGCGCGACGTAGGATGCTTCGGCAATCCTGCAATCCCCACGAGGTGACAAATGAACGGTTCCAATCGTCGTGTCTTCATGCTTCAAGTCGCTGCCAGCGGTACCGCGCTCATGGCGGCTTCGGCGGCCCAGGCGCAAGCCGCCATGGTCAACGAGAAGGATCCCCAGGCCGCAGCCCTGGGTTATGTGGCCGACACCACCAAGGTCGATGCCAAGAAGTTTCCCAAACACGCCGCTGCACAGATGTGCAGCAACTGTCAGGTCTACGCAGGCAAGCCCGCCGACCCGGCAGGCCCTTGCGCGATCTTCCCCGGCAAGCTGGTGGCCGGCAAAGGCTGGTGCAGCGCCTACGTCAAGAAAGCCGGCTGACACCCGTGGTTGTGGAGCGCTGGCGCTGCCAGCGCCCTACTTGAAAGAGGGCTGGCGTTGCCGCCAGCGCCTCGTGATGTCCCAGCCGTGTGCCAGGCCTGATGCGCTCAGGCACACCGCGACCCAGGGCCATGGCAGCCCGCCGAGCGCGGCGCGAACGGCCAGCATCAGGCACAGGCCCGAGAGCATGTTCAAGGCGTAGTCATCCTGGGCCAGCCCTTGGCCCGTGAGGCGGTGGTACATCCAGAGCCCGACCCCTTCCAGCACGGTGAAGACGATCACCGCGTCCAGCAGCCAGCGGATCTGCCAGAAATCGTTCACACCCGCGCAAAGCCCAGCAGGTGGCTCACGTCTTTGAGGAAGATGCGCACGTGTGCCATGGGCTTCTTGCGCGTGAGCTGCTTGTTCATGTAGGACTCGAAGGTGAGCTGCTGCACGTCGCGGTCCTCGCAGATCTTCACGAAGCGCTCGCGACGCTTCTCGTTGACGTACCAGAACCACTGCATGATGCCGAGCACCGTGAACACGGTGCCGTGCAGCTTCATGAAGCGCTTGCGTGCCAGCCTGAGCGCGCGCACATCGCCCGTGGCCAGCAACTCGTGGGCCGCCTGCGCGGCGAGTTCGCCGCCGAGCATGGCGTAGTAGATGCCTTCGCCCGAGGCCGGCGCCACCACTCCCGCAGCATCGCCGGCCAGCACCACGTCGCGGCCGTTGTCCCAGCGTTTCAGCGGCTTCATGGGCAGCGGCGCACCCTCGCGGCGCAGCGTCTCGCAGCCGGCCAGGCCACTGGCTTCGCGCATCTTCTGCACCGAGCCACGCAACGAAAAGCCCTTGTCGGCGCTGCCGGTGCCGATGCTCATGGTGTCACCGTGCGGGAACACCCAGCCGTAGAAGTCGGGTGAAAAGCGGCCCTGGTAGTACACGTCGCAACGCGTGCCGTCGTAATCCGCAGGCTGCGCTTCCTGTGCGGGCGCGCGCACGATCTCGTGGTACGCGAACACGTACTGCGTGTCCTCCACGCCGGGCACGGCGCCCTGGCGCGCCACCTGCGACTTCGCGCCGTCAGCACCCACGATCACACTGGCGCGCACCTGTGCCGGTGTGCCCTCGCCACGCTGGTGGCGCTCGCGCGCGCTGTAGTGAACAACGCTGGTGCCGTCGGCATCGCGGCTGAGTTTTTCAAACACGCCGGTGCGCCGCACCGCACCGGCGGTGGCGGCGCGTGCCCGCAGCCACTCGTCGAACGACTCGCGGTTGACCATGCCCACAAAGCCGTTGTCGATCGGGATGTCCACGTGCTTGTTCGACGGCGCGATCATGCGCGCGCACTGTGCCTTGGCGACCAGCAGTTCGTCGGGGATCTCGAAGTCCTTGATCAGGCGCGGCGGGATCGCGCCGCCACAGGGCTTGATGCGGCCGGCCCGGTCGAGCAGCAGCACCGAACGGCCCTGGCGGGCCAGTTCGTGTGCCGCTGTGGCGCCGGCAGGGCCGCCACCGATCACCACCACGTCGAAGGTTTCGTCTGTGTTCATGACAGTTGCCTGGGGTTGGGGCCGGCGGCAAAGACGTCACCAGCTTTGGAAAACGGGGAGAGGCGGGATGGGGCTTTGGCCGCCGGTGCCGAGATGCGCCAGGCGAGAGCCGCCGAGAGCAGGAACAGCAAACCTTCGAGGGCGAACACAGCCGCATAGGCCGACCCGGGTGTGGCGATGAGCCAGCGGGCCAGGTCGCTCGCACCGGTGCCGACCAGGCCACCGATGCCGAACGCCACAGCTTGCGCCGCGCCCCACAGACCCATGCGAACCCCTTCGCGCGCCTGCCGGCCCTCGCTCGCGAGCCGCATCATGGAACCGATGGCGCCGATGGAAAACGCGCCGTTGGCCAGGCCCAGCGCAAACACGGTGGCCTTGAGTGGCGCACCTTCGCCCTGCAGGCCCGCCAGCGTGAGTCCGAACAAGGCCAGCGCCGACGCGACGCAGCCGCCAATCGTCCAGCCGCGCAGAGACCCGATGCGGCCGAGCAGCGGGTGCGCGGGAAACCGCGCGGCCAGCGCGCCCGAGAACGCCACCAGCAACATGCCGGCCAGCACGCCGCCGTGTTGCACGCCCGAAAGCTGGGTGGACGCGCCCGGCGTGTAGCCGAAGACCGTGCCGGCAAAGGGCTCCAGGATCAGGTCTTGCGCGCTGTAGGCCAGCATGGAAACGAACACGAAGATGGTGAAGCGGCGGGCCACCGGTTCGCTCCAGACCTGGGCCAAGGCCTGTTTGAAGTGGGGTGCATCACCTGCGGGCCGCTCGTAGCGGGCATGTGCACCTTCGAGCCCGCGCAGGGCCACCACGGCGAGCCCGAAGGCGACAAGCGACACACCGGCCGTCACGGCCAGCAGGCGCTCGGGCGAGTAGGGCTCCAGCAAGTGGCCGGCCAGACCCGCGGTGAGCGCGAAGCCCGCGATCATCATCATCCAGACCAGCGTGGCCGCACCCGCACGCCGTGTGGCGGGCACGCGTTTGGCCAGCATCACCAGCAGCGACGTCCCGCTGGCGCTCACGCCCAGCCCCACGAGTGCAAAGCCGGACACAGCGAGGGCAATGCCTGCCGTGCGGTCGGTGGCCATCCACACCGTGCCCAACGCCGCGACCACGCCGCCCGCACCCAGCACCGCCATGCCGCCCACGATCCAGGGCGTGCGGCGCCCACCCACGTCGGAGCCGTGGCCCATGCGCGGGCGCGCGATCTGAACGAGGTAGTGCAGGGCGACCAGCATGCCCGGCAGCAGCGCGGGCAGGGCCAGCTCCACGACCATCACGCGGTTGAGCGTGGAGGTGGTGAGCACGACGATGGCACCCAGCGCCATCTGCACCAGGCCGAGGCGCGCGATGCTGCCCCAGCCAAACGGTGTCATGCGCCCGCTCCTGTCATCGACCGCAGCGCAAAGGCGCTGACCATCATTCCGGACACGAACAGCGGCACGCCGAAACCGCTGTACCAGAGCGCGCGCGGTGTCGGATCGGCGAGAAAGCGTCGCATCAGCACCGTCTGGGCCGCCAGCAGACCGGCCACACCGGCCGCGTGCCACGGCTGGCCCCAACCCAGCAGCAGCGCAATCACCACCACCTGCGGTACCGCCATGAGCCAGCAGGCCACGCGTGCGGCGCCCTGCACGCCCAGCTGCACCGGCAGCGAGCGCACGCCCATCTGACGGTCGCCAGCCACGGCCTTGAAATCGTTGAGTGTCATGATGCCGTGCGTGCCGGCGCTGTAGAGCGCGGCCAGCACCAGCGATTCACCGCCGGGCATGGCACCGCCGGCCATCACGGCCGCACCGGTGATCCAGGCAATGCCTTCGTAGCTGATGCCGCAGGCTGCGTTGCCCCACCAGCCGTTTTCCTTCAGACGCACGGGTGGCGCACTGTAGGCCCAGGCCAGCAGCAGGCCCAGCGCAGCGGCGCCAAAGCCCCATGGTCCCAGCAAGGTCGCCACGGCCAGCGACACCACTGTCCACAGAATCGCAAGGTACAGACCCCAGTGGCCCGGGATGCGTCCGGAGGGAATGGGCCGTTGCGGTTCGTTGATGGCGTCCACATGGCGGTCGTACCAGTCGTTCACCGCCTGACTCGTCGCGCACACCAGCGGCCCGGCCAACGCCACCCCCACCACCGCCAGCAACCAGCGCCCGTCCATCGACACCCCCGAGGCCACCACCCCGCAGGCAAACGCCCACATGGGCGGAAACCAGGTGATCGGTTTGAACAGTTCCGTGACAGCCGAGAGGGCGGGGAGTTGCATGGAAAAGGTTGTACCTCTCCCATCAACAAGTGTCAAAGAAAAATGACACTCAAGGTGTAAACCGAGGGAAACCCCGGATGAAGGGGGCGGCGGCGCAGCCGTACCGCCAAAAAAAAACCAGCCGGAGAAGAGGCTGGTTTTCACCCAGGGGCAGCGCGGATCCGGCTCCGCCGGTCCCAGCTGCCGCCCCCCTCCCGCCGAAGGCGAGAGAGGGGGGAGCCGCAAAGCGGCGCGGGGGGTGAACCCCTCAATGCGTGTCTTCGCTCACGCCTTCGAGGATGCCGAAGCGGCGCAGCTTGATGTAGAGGCTCTGGCGGGAGAGGCCCAGCATCTCGGCAGCCGAAGCGCGGTTGTCGCCGGTGAGCTCGAGCGCGGCCTCGATGCAGAGCTGTTCGATCAGGTCGGTGGTCTCGCGCACGATGTCCTTGAGCGGGAGGCGGCCCACCAGCTCGGTCATCTGGCTGGCCGAGCGCGGCAGCTCTTTGCTGGCGCGGGTCTCGGTGCCCAGGCGCCGGCCCACGTCGCGGATGGTGAAACCCAGGCAACGTTGTGAACCCGCGTTCACCGCCACGGCCGAGATTTCCACCTCGGAGGTGGAGCCGTATTCGCCGCGCAGCTGCGTGGCAAACAGGCGCACGCTGCCGTGCTGGCGCAGGTTGGTGAGCAGCACCCGGAAATCCACGCCGGTGCGGCCCAGCCATTTTTCAAGCACCTCGCCACGCGCCTGGTCTTCACTGCCGAGCTGGCCGAGTTCGAGAAAGGCGCGGTTGGCACTCAGGATGCGGCCGTCCAGATCGGTGACCACCAGCGCGTCGGGCGCGCTTTCCATCACCTGCAGCAGCTGGCGCTTGCTGGCCGACAGACTTGGTGCGGCCATGCCCATGGGGCGCGTGAAGCGCAGCAGGAAGTGCAGGGTGTTCTCCTGCCGGAACTGCGAGGCCGCCACGACCATGTCCTGGTTGGAGTCGACCAGACGGATCGTGCAAGGGTCGGCGCGGCCGCTGGCGCGCAGGCGGTCCAGCATTTCGCGCACCGCCGTCTGGCTGGCTTCATCCAGGCTGCTGAGCAGGGTCCAGCCGGGCAGGCGGGACGGCTCGCCAAACAGCTCGTGGGCGGCCGGGTTGGCTTCTTCGAGCTTGTCGATCGAGCCTTCAAGGATGAGCACCGGCTCCGAGGCCATCTGGAACAGCAGCCGGTAGCGTGTTTCGACCTGGCGCAGGCGCCAGTAGTCGCGTTCCATGGACTGCTGGGCCGTGACCAGACGCTGCTGCAGCGCCACCTGGCCGCGCAGGTCGCGACCAAACGCCACGCTGTGCGAGACCTCGTCGGCCTTGCCTTGGGTTTTGCGATGCACCTGCACCACCGAGTACGACAAAGGCAGATCTGCCCGGTCGCTCATGGGGTGGTTCACATGGCGCCAGCGGACGTTGTCGGCGCCGGCCTTGTCGTTGTGGCCCAGCAGGTCTTCGATCTTGGGCTTGCTCTCGACCGTGACTGTTTGCGACCAGGGCTTGCCGATCCATTCGTGGCAGCCCAGACCCATCATGTCCTTGCCCATCAGGGCCAGGTCCCGGATCACGCCGTCGTTGTCCAGGATGAGCACCACGTCCGCAGAGGCCGTCACCAACTCCGCAGCGGCGTCCGCGTCCAGACCGGCGAGGAACGGGTCTGCCTTGTCAAACGGTCTGTGGACATAGGCCTGTGACGCCTGCGACATGGTTGACTTTCGTGGTTCTAGCAAAATCACTATGGAGGTGAACGGGCTTCAAACCTGAATTCGCGCGAGTCTGTCGGCCAGCAATTTTTCAGCCAGGGCCGGTGCAGCTGGGCCATCGGTGATGATGGCATCGGCGGGGATTTGAGGGCCGAACTCCGGGTGCAAACCAAAGATTGCACCGCCCGCGATTATAGAGACGCCGGGGTTGAGGCTTTTCCTGCGGACCTGGTTCATGGCTTCGCTGAGTCGCTCGATGCCGGTCTCGCATGCCAGCGAAAAACCCACCACGTCGTACCAGTCTTTCTGCACCATTGCGGGCGCACCATCCGACGCCACAAAACTGGTGACCACCTCCCAGCCGGCGCGGTGGAAAAACTCGCCCACCAGGGACAGGCCGAAGGTGTGCTGCTCGCCGGGGCAGGGGATGAGCAGCACCCTGCGCGCCTCCACCGGGGCGCCGTCGCGGTTGAACTGGGTGAAAGCCGCGCTGTTTTCCCGCAGCAGTTGCTGCAAGCGGCCCAAGGCCACGGTGACTTCGGTGAAGCTGCACAGATCGCGTTCCCACAGCTCGCCCAGGTAACGGGCCACGGGGGCCAGCAGATCCAGGAACAAGGATTCGGTGGCCACGCCGCGATCGCGCAAGGCCGCCACAAAACCGCGCAGGGCGGCGTCTTCCTCGTGCAGCACCAGGTCGGCAAACGGGATCACGTCTTCCGGGGAGACCTGCACGCCCTGGGACAGGGGCTGGGGCAGACCATCGCGTTGGACGCGGTGTGCCAGCATCAAGCGGGGGATGATTTCGTACTCGACCGCCTTGGCCAGCAAGACCGATCGCAAGCCGTCGTCGTTGGAAGATTCCAGGGCGTCTGTGCGCAGGAGGTCGTCGATACCCGGCGTGCCGGCGGGGTTGCAGGTGGATTCGGGCCATCCATCAAGGGGTGGCGTGCCGAAGAGCTCGGTCTCTGCGGGCGACGTCTGCCTGGAATAAGAGCCCATGTGCCTGTCTCCTGGCGCTTGCGCGCTGTGCCGATACGCAGGGGCCACGGTGCTTGCCGGAGCTGGTCTTACGAGATCAGAGATTGCTGGATGCTGTTCTACCGGGCTTCCCGGCTGTCCGGTCTGCGGGTCTGGAAGCCTGAAACGCGTTGTACTGCTGTCAATCTGGCGCGTCAAAATTTTCTTAAAGACCGTACAAAAAACTTTACCGGGGTCGACACTGAGTGTCAATTAAAAAATACGTCAAGTTAAGTTGACACAACCGGCGCGAGCATCTAAATTGGGTCCCAAGCGAGATCCATGGAGACACCACAGATGCACCCCGAACGCCAGCGGCCCCCCAGTCGCCCTCTGTACACCCCCGAAGAACGGGTGCGGCGAGACGCCACGGTGTGGACGCTGGTGCAAGGCGTTCTGGCGCCGGTGCAATTTCTGGTGTTCCTGATCAGCCTTGGGCTGGTGCTGCGTTTCCTGGCCACCGGCGAGGGCCAGACGGCGGCCACGGTGTCGGTGATTGTCAAGACGCTGACGCTCTACACCATCATGATCACCGGCTGCATCTGGGAAAAAGTGGTCTTCGGCCGCTTTCTGTTTGCGCCCGCCTTCTACTGGGAAGACGTGTTCAGCATGCTGGTGCTGGCGCTGCACACGGCTTACCTGGTGGCTTTGTTCGGTGGCTGGCTGGACGCACGCGGCCTGGCCTGGCTGGCGCTGGCGGCCTACGCCACCTACGTGGTCAATGCCGGCCAGTTCATCTACAAGCTGCGCATGGCGCGGCTGCAGAGCTCTGGCAACGCGCCCGTTGTGCACAGTTCCGGGGCGACGGCATGAGTCCGGTCATTCCCATCCAGTCGGTTTCCAGAGGCTGCGCGGACGCGCCCGTGCTCAAGGAGCGGGGCCAGCGCGAGGTGTTCTGCGGCCTCACCGGCATCATCTGGCTGCACCGCAAGATCCAGGACGCGTTTTTCCTGGTGGTGGGCTCGCGCACCTGCGCGCACCTGATCCAGTCTGCCGCCGGCGTGATGATCTTTGCCGAGCCGCGTTTTGCCACCGCCATCATCGACGAGCGCGATCTGGCCGGCCTGGCCGACTGCAATGAAGAGCTCGACCGGGTCGTCACCCGCCTGATCGAGCGCCGGCCCGAGATCAAGCTGCTGTTTCTGGTGGGCTCCTGCCCGTCCGAGGTCATCAAGCTGGATCTGTCGCGTGCCGCCTCGCGCCTCTCGGGCCGTTTTTCGCCCGACGTGCGCGTGCTCAATTACTCGGGCAGCGGGATTGAAACCACGTTCACCCAGGGCGAAGACGCCTGCCTGGCTTCGCTGGTGCCCGTTCTGCCTCCGTCTGCCGCCAGTGCCCCGGCGTCGCTGATGGTGGTGGGCGCGCTGGCTGACGTGGTTGAAGACCAGTTCGCCCGCCTGTTCAAGCAGCTGGGCATCGGCCCGGTGCAGTTTTTCCCGCCGCGCCAGGCCAACGAGATGCCTGCCGTGGGCCCCAACACGGTGTTTTTGCTGGCCCAGCCTTTCCTGGCCGACACGGCGGTGGCGCTGGAGGCGCGCGGCGCCACCCGGCTGCCGGCTCCGTTTCCGCTGGGGGTGGAGGGCACCAGTGCCTGGCTGCAGGCGGCGGCTTCGGCCTTCGGGGTTGACGCGGCCACGTTCGAGGCGGCAACAGCCCCCGCCCGCGACCGCGCCACCAGCGCCGTGGCCCGCCAGCGCACCCAACTCGCCGGCAAAAGCATCTTCTTCTTCCCCGACTCACAACTCGAAATTCCGCTGGCGCGTTTTCTGTCGCGCGAACTCGGCATGACGCTCGCCGAGGTCGGCACGCCGTACCTGCACCGCCAGCACATGGCCGAAGAGCTCGCGCTGCTGCCCGAAGGCACGTTTTTGAGCGAAGGCCAGCACGTGGAAAACCAGCTCGACCGTTGCCGCGCTGCCCAGCCCGACATCGTGGTCTGCGGCCTGGGCCTCGCCAATCCGCTGGAGGCCGAAGGGCTGACCACGAAGTGGGCGATCGAACTCGTCTTCACCCCCATCCAGGGCTACGAGCAGGCGGCCGATCTGGCCGAGCTGTTCAGCCGCCCGCTGGTGCGCCGCCTGCGCCTGGCCGCCTGATCCTTCAACGGCACCCCCACCATGCAACTCACGCTCTGGACCTACGAAGGACCGCCCCATGTGGGCGCGATGCGCATCGCCACCGCGATGAAGGACGTGCACTACGTGTTGCACGCCCCGCAGGGCGACACCTACGCGGATCTGCTGTTCACCATGATCGAGCGCAACGCCAAGCGCCCGCCCGTGACCTACACCACTTTCCAGGCGCGCGACCTGGGTGGCGACACCGCCGAGCTGTTCAAGAACGCAGCGCGCGAAGCCTACGAACGCTTCAAGCCGCAGGCCATGATGGTCGGCTCCTCGTGCACCGCCGAGCTGATCCAGGACGACCCGGGTGGCCTGTGCAAGGCGCTCGATCTGCCGGTGCCGGTGGTGGCGCTGGAACTGCCGTCTTACCAGCGCAAGGAAAACTGGGGCGCGTCCGAGACCTTCTATCAGATGGTGCGCAACCTGGCCGACACCAGCCTCAAGCGCGCCCCGCGAGACGCCGGCCAGCGCGCCCGCTGCAACATCCTCGGCCCCGCCGCGCTGGGCTTTCGCCACCGCGACGACCTGCGCGAAATCTCCGGCCTGCTGCGTGAGATGGGCGTGGACATCAACGTGACCGCGCCCCTGGGCGCATCGCCAGCCGACATGGCGCGCCTGGGCGATGCCGACTTCAACGTGGTGCTCTACCCCGAGATCGCCAACGTGGCCGCCGGCTGGCTCAAGCGCACATTCGGCCAGCCGTCCACCCGCACCGTGCCGATCGGCTCGGGCGCCACGCGCGACTTCATCCACGAGGTGGCCGAGCTGGCCGGTGTGGACCCCGCCGCGGTGTTGGCCAACGCCGAAGCCCGCGCGCCCTGGTACGCCAAGTCGGTCGACTCCACCTACCTCACGAGCAAACGCGTCTTCGTGTTCGGCGACGCCACCCACGTGGTGGCCGCTGCGCGCATCGCCGCGCAAGAGATGGGCTTCACCGTGGTCGGTCTGGGCACCTACAGCCGGGAGTTCGCCCGCGAGGTGCGCGAGGCCGCTGCGCTCTACGGTGTGGAAGCGCTGATCAGCGACGACTACCTGGAAGTGGAGGCCCGCATCGCCGAGCTGCAGCCCGAGCTGGTGCTGGGCTCGCAGATGGAGCGCCACATCGCCAAGCGCCTGGGCGTGCCTTGCGCGGTGATCTCGGCGCCCGTGCACGTGCAGGACTTTCCCGCGCGCTACTCGCCGCAGATGGGTTTTGAAGGCGCCAACGTGCTGTTCGACACCTGGGTGCACCCGCTGATGATGGGCCTGGAAGAGCACCTGATCGGCATGTTCCGCGGCGACGCCGAGTTTCACGAAGACGCCGCGCCCTCGCACCTGGGCGGTGCGATGACGCCCAAGGCCGTGGTGGCACCGGTCGCACCTGTGGAGCAGGCGGCCGCGAACGAGACCCTCACGCCGCAAGAGGCCACCTGGGGCCTCGACGCCGAAAAAGAACTGCGAAAGATCCCCTTCTTCGTTCGCGGAAAAGCCAGGCGCAACACCGAGCGTTTTGCCATCGACCGAGGGGTGTCCCTGATCACCGTGGAGACGCTGTATGACGCCAAAGCTCACTATGGGCGCTAAGACCCCGACGGCCAGCGCCCAGCTGCCCGTGCGGCTGGTGGTGGTGACCATGGACACGCACCTGGCCGGTGCGATCGAGCGCGCACAGCGCACCCTGAAAAACGAGATCCCGGGCCTCACGCTCACGCTGCACGCTGCGTCCGAATACGCGGGCAACGACGCCGCCATCGAGCGCTGCATCGAAGACATCCACCGTGCCGACATCGTGGTGGCCGGCATGCTCTTCATGGAAGACCACTTCCTGCCCATCCTGCCTGCGCTGCAGGCGCGCCGCGAGCAGTGCGACGCCATGATCTGCATGGCCTCGGCCGCCGAAGTGGTCAAGCTCACGCGGCTGGGCAACTTCGACATGGCCAAGCCCGCCAGCGGCCCCATGGCCATGCTCAAGAAGCTCCGCGGCAGCAAGGAAAAAGCGGCCACTGGCGGCGCTGCGCAAATGAAGATGCTGCGCCGCATCCCGCAGCTGCTGCGTTTTGTGCCCGGCACCGCGCAGGACGTGCGGGCGTATTTCATGACGCTGCAGTACTGGTTGGGTGGCTCGGACGAAAACGTGCTCAACCTGGTGCGCCACGTGGTGAACCGCGGTGCCGACGGCGAGCGCAAGGCCATGCGCGCCCAGGTCAAGGCGCAGCCACCGATCGAGTACCCCGAGGTCGGCGTGTACCACCCGCGCATGGCCGGCCGGCTGGCCGACAACGTGGCCGCCTTGCCGCTGCCCGCCGCGCGCCCCACCGTGGGCACGGTCGGTGTGCTGCTGTTGCGCTCTTACCTGCTCTCGGGCAACTCGGCCCATTACGACGGCGCGATCGCCGCCATGGAGGCCCGTGGCCTGCGCGTGGTGCCGGTCTTCGCCGCCGGGCTGGATGCACGTCCCGCGATCGACGCCTTCTTCATGCAGGACGGCCGTTGCATCGTCGACGCCGTGGTCTCGCTCACCGGCTTCTCGCTCGTGGGCGGCCCGGCCTACAACGACGCCAAGGCGGCCGAAGACATCCTGGCCCGGCTCGACGTGCCCTACGTGGCCGCGCATCCGGTGGAGTTCCAGAACCTCGCGCAGTGGGGCGGCTCCGACCGGGGCCTGCTGCCGGTGGAGAGCACCATCATGGTCGCCATCCCCGAGCTCGACGGCGCCACCAGCCCCATCGTGTTCGGTGGCCGTGCCGGACCGGTGGGTGTGGCCTGCACCGGTTGCCACCACGCCTGCACGTTCACCGAGAGCGACAGCGCGCAGGACATGCAGTCCTGCCCCGAGCGCGCCATCATGCTGGCTGCGCGCGTCTCGCGCCTGGTGGGCCTGCGCCGCAGCGAGCGCGCCCAGCGCCGCGTGGCGGTGGTCATCTTCAACTTCCCGCCCAACGCCGGCAACGTCGGCAGCGCCGCGTACCTGTCGGTGTTCGAGTCGATGTTCCACACCCTCACCGCCATGAAGGCACAGGGCTACACGGTGGACATGCCCGAGAGCGTGGACGCGCTGCGCGACGGCATCCTGCAAGGCAACGCCGCGCTGCACGGGGCGGACGCCAACGTGCACACCCTCATCAGCGCCGACGACCACGTGAAACGCGAGCGCTGGCTCAGCGAGATCGAAGCGCAGTGGGGTCCGGCCCCGGGCAAACAGCTCAGCAACGGCAGCGACATCCTGGTGCTCGGCAAACAGTTCGGCAACGTGCTGGTGGCGGTGCAACCCTCGTTCGGCTACGAAGGCGACCCGATGCGCCTGCTGTTCGAAAAAGGCCTGTCGCCCACGCACGCGTTCTCGGCCTTCTACCGCTACCTGCGCGAAGACTTCCATGCCCACGCCGTGCTGCACTTCGGCACCCACGGTGCGCTCGAATTCATGCCCGGCAAACAGAGCGGCATGTCGGGCAGCTGCTGGCCCGACCGCCTGATTGGCGACCTGCCCAACATTTACCTCTACGCGTCCAACAACCCCAGCGAAGGCGCGATCGCCAAGCGCCGATCCGGCGCCACGCTCATCAGCTACCTCACACCGCCGGTGGCGCAGGCCGGTCTTTACAAGGGCCTGATCGATCTGAAGGAAGCCATTGAACGCTTTCGCGGACTGGAGCCCACGTCCCGCGAGCGCGTGGAATGTGTGGCGATGCTGCAGGCGCAGGCCGCCGCACTCGATCTGGTGGACATCGAGCCGGTGTGGAACGCAGAGGCGGGGGGTGACGCCGACCGCCAGGTGTTTGTATTGGCCCAGCAGGTGCTGGAACTCGAATACACCCTGATTCCCTGCGGCCTGCACGTGACCGGCCGCGCACCCAGCGAAGCCGAGTGCGTGGACATGCTGCTGGCCATGAGCGAAGCCTGGGAAGGCCAGCGACCACCCCGCGCCTCGGTGCGGGCCCTGGTCGATGGCCTGAGCGTGGAACAGGCCATGAAGGCCGGCCACATGCACAGCGATGACGCCACGGTGCTGGCCATGCACGGCCTGGCCGACGCCGGCCGAATGCTTGCCAAGGACACCGAGGTCGACGCCATCCTGTGTGCGCTCGACGGCCGCTACATCCGCCCGGCACCGGGCGGCGACATCCTGCGCACGCCCGAGGTGCTGCCCACCGGGCGCAACCTGCACGGCTTCGACCCGTTCCGCATCCCCAGCGCCTTTGCCGTGAAAGACGGGGCCGAGCAAGCGCAGCGCCTGCTCGACCGCCACCTGCAGGAGTCCAACCAGTTGCCGGAGTCGGTGGCCATGGTGCTCTGGGGCAGCGACAACCTCAAGAACGAAGGCGCACCGATTGCCCAGGCCATGGCCCTGATGGGCGCGCTGCCGCGCTTCGACAGCTACGGCCGCATCGCCGGCGCCACGCTCGTTCCTCTGGCCACACTGGGCCGACCCCGCATCGACGTGGTGATCACGCTCTCGGGCATCTTCCGCGACCTCATGCCGCTGCAGATCCGCATGCTGGCTGAAGCGGCCTTCATGGCCGCGTCGGCCGACGAATCGGTCGAGCAGAACTGGATCCGCAAGCACGCACTGGCCTACCAGGCCGAACACGGCTGCTCGCTGGAGACCGCTTCGCTGCGTGTCTACGGCAACGCCGAAGGCGCCTACGGCTCCAACGTGAACAACCTGATCGAGAGCAGCCGCTGGAGCGGAGGCGACGAGATCGCCGAGACCTACAGCCGCCGCAAGGGGTTCGCCTACGGCCGCACGGGCCTGGCGGTGCAACACACCGCGCTGCTGCAAAGCGCGCTGGCCGATGTGGAGCTGACCTACCAGAACCTCGATTCGGTGGAACTCGGCGTGACCACCGTGGACAACTACTTCGACACGCTGGGCGGCATCACCCAGGCGGTGAAGCGGGCGCGCGGCGGCGTCACGCCACCGGTCTACATCGGCGACCAGACCAAGGGCGACGGCGCGGTGCGCAGCCTCAAGGAGCAGGTGGCGCTGGAAACGCGCACCCGCATGCTCAACCCCAAGTGGTACGAGGGCATGCTGGAGAGTGGCTACGAGGGCGTGCGCCAGATCGAGGTGCACGTGACCAACACCATGGGCTGGTCGGCCACCACCGGTCAGGTGCAGCCCTGGGTGTACGAGCAACTGAGCCAGACCTTCATGCTCGACCCCGACATGCGCAACCGCATGGCCAAGCTCAATCCCACGGCCTCCATGCGGGTGGCCAACCGCTTGCTGGAAGCGTCCGATCGCCAATATTGGCAACCCGATCCCGAAGTTCTTGCGGCGCTGCGCCAGGCCAGCGAAGAACTCGAAGACCGGCTCGAAGGTGTTTTTGAAGGAGCTACCGAATGATGGAAACCAGCGTTCCCCTGACCGACCTGAGGCGTGCCTCCGGCCGATCCAGCCGTGAAGACGGGGAGGGCAGCCTTCAGGTTCAGCTCGACCCTTCTCTCAAGATCGGCAATGCCAAGGTCTTTGCCATTTATGGCAAGGGCGGCATTGGCAAGAGCACCACCAGCTCCAACCTTTCGGCGGCGTTTTCCCACCTGGGCAAACGCGTGCTGCAAATCGGCTGCGACCCCAAACACGACAGCACCTTCACGCTCACCAAGAAGATGCTGCCGACCGTGATCGACGTACTCGAGACGGTGGACTTCCACGCTGAAGAGCTGCGCGTCGAAGACTTCGTGTTCCCCGGCTACAACGGCGTGATGTGCGTGGAAGCGGGCGGCCCGCCCGCCGGTACCGGCTGTGGTGGCTATGTGGTCGGCCAGACCGTGAAGCTGCTGAAAGAACACCACCTGCTCGAGGACACCGACGTGGTGATCTTCGACGTGCTGGGTGACGTGGTGTGTGGTGGTTTTGCCGCTCCGCTGCAGCACGCCGACCGCGCGCTCATCGTCACCGCCAACGACTTCGATTCGATCTTCGCGATGAACCGCATCGTGCAGGCCATCGGCGCCAAGGCGAAAAACTACAACGTGCGCCTGGGCGGCGTGATCGCCAACCGCAGTTCGGCCACCGACCAGATCGACAAGTACAACAACCAGATCGGTCTGAAGCTCGCCGCGCACTTCCCCGACCTGGATGTGATCCGCCGCAGCCGCCTGAAGAAGAGCACCTTGTTCGAGATGGAAACCTCGCCCGAACTGGAGCTGGTGAAGAAGGAATACATGCGCCTGGCCGCCTCGCTCTGGCTGGGTGTGGAGCCGCTGGCGGCCGTGCCCATGAAAGACCGCGACATCTTCGACCTGCTGGGTTTCGACTGAGCGGAGACAGCGCATGAAAACCTCCAACGCCAACTACATCGAGCGCCGCTCGGAGATCGAAAACTATTTCGATCGCACCGCGGCCAAGGCCTGGGAACGCCTGACCTCCAACGCACCCGTGGGCCGCATCCGCGCCTCGGTGCGGGCCGGGCGCGACGAGATGCGCAACACCCTGCTGAGCTGGTTGCCCCAGGACATGCGCGGTCTGCGCCTGCTGGATGCCGGTTGCGGCACCGGCGCCCTGGCCCTGGAGGCGATGCAACGCGGCGCGGAGGTGGTGGCCATCGACCTCTCGCCCACGCTGGTGCAGCTGGGCCGCGAGCGCAACGCCACGCTCACCCCCAACGGGCGCGGTGGCAGCATCACCTACCTCTCGGGCGACATGCTGGACGACGCACTCGGTGAGTTCGACCACGTGGTGGCGATGGACTCGGTGATCCACTACGACACACCCGACATCGCCAACGCCATCCAGCGCCTGGCGGCCCGCACGCGCGGCAGCGTGCTCTTCACCATCGCGCCCAGCAGCCCGCTGCTGAGCGTGGCCCACGCCATGGGTCGCTTCTTCCCCAGCAGCGACCGCTCGCCAGCGCTCACGCCGGTGTCGCAAGCCCGGCTGCGCGCCTTGCTGTTGCAGGGTCTGGGTGGCAGCGGCTGGACCGAGGGCCGAACCCAACGCGTGTCCGGCGGCTTCTACACCTCACAAGCCTGGGAGTGGACGCGGTGAACCTGAGCCGGCTGCTCTCCCCCGCCTGGGCGATGAACATCACCCGGCGGTACGCACCGTTCGCGGACGCGGCCTCCAGCGACCTGCCCCTGGGGCGGTTGCTGCGCTTGTCCCTGTTCCAGCTCTCCATCGGGATCACCATCGCACTGCTGGTGGGCACGCTCAACCGCGTGATGATCGTGGAGCTGGCGGTGCCGGCCTGGTGGGTGGCGCTCTCGGTGGCGCTGCCGCTGGTGTTCGCACCGTTGCGCGCGCTCATCGGCTACCGCAGCGACACGCATCCTTCAGCGCTGGGTTTGAAGCGCATGCCCTACATGTGGATCGGCACCCTGCTCATGTTTGGTGGCCTGGCCATCATGCCGTTCGCCCTGTTGCTGTTGACCGTGACCGATGCCAGCGTGTGGGCCGGTCGCATCGGCGCGGCACTGGCTTTCCTGCTGGTGGGCGCGGGCATGCAGATCACCCAGACCGCCGGCATGGCGCTGGCCAGCGATCTCTCGCCCGAAGAAAAGCGACCGCGCGTGGTGGCCTTGCTCTACAGCACGCTGCTGGTGGGCATGATCGTGGGCAGCGCCCTGCTGGGTTTTGTGCTGATCGACTTCACGCCCACGCGCCTGGTGCAGGTGGTGCAGGGCGCTGCGGTGCTGGTGGCCGTGCTCAACATCACCTCACTGTGGAAGCAGGAGCCCCGCCAGGCCCGCCGTGGTGCGCGTGAAGCCCACGGTTTCTCGCGCAGCTGGGCGCGGCTCATGGCCATCCCCAGGATCAAGCGGTTTCTGTGGACCGTGGGCCTGGGCACGGTCGCCTTCAACATGCAGGACATCATCCTGGAGCCCTATGGTGGCCAGGTGCTGAACCTCAATGTCAGCCTCACCAGTTCGCTCACCGCCATGAGCGCGGGTGGCGCCTTGCTGGCCTTCGTGCTGTCGGCGCGCTTCATGTCGCGCGGGCTGGACACCATCCGCCTGGCCGCCATCGGCGCCTTGCTCGGCTTGCCGGCCTTCGCCTGTGTGATTTTCTCGGCGCCCCTGAATTCGGCCCACCTGTTCCAGGTCGGCGCGGCGCTGATCGGTTTCTCCAGCGGCCTGTTCTCGGTCAGCATGTTGCTCACCGCGATGGAGCTGCCCGAGCGCGAACTCACCGGTCTGGTGCTGGGCGCCTGGGGCGCCGTGCAGGCCACCGCGGGTGGTTTGTCCATGGCGTTTGGCGGTGTCCTCCGCGATGTGGTGGGCAGCCTGGCCACGCACGGCTGGCTGGGCGAAGCACTCAACTCCCCGGTCACGGGCTACAGCTTCGTGTTCCACCTCGAAATCTATTTGCTCTTCGCGGTGCTCATCGCGTTGGGCCCGCTGGTGCGCCGTTCCAAACCCGCGGCCGAGCGAAATCCCCATCCGATTGGCCTGGCCGAGTTGCCGGGTTGAACCAGAGTCACCGAGCGAGTCACCGAGCCAGCCCTCATTGAAGGAGAACCACCATGGATACAGGCGCAATCACCCAGTACGTCGACGTTGCACAACTCGTGCTCTACGCGTTCTGGATTTTCTTCTTCGGATTGATCTACTACCTCCAGCGTGAGAGCCACCGCGAGGGCTACCCGATGGACCCCGGCCGTGAAAACGGCCCCGTGACGCCGGGCTGGCCGACCGCCCAGCCCAAGAGCTACGAACTCGAAGACGGCCGCACCTTCTTCGCACCCGACCCGAACCGCGCCGACGGCGCCTACTCGGCCACGCCGACGCACCGCTGGGCCGGCTCGCCGCTCGATCCGGTGGGCGATCCGCTGCTGGCCGGCGTGGGCCCGGGTGCCTGGGCGGCGCGCGCCGACCATCCCGACATGACGCTCGAAGGTGAAGCCAAGATCGTGCCGCTGCGCGCTGCCGCCGGCCACGGTGTGGCCCGCCAGGACACCGATCCGCGCGGCCTGCCGGTGTATGGCGCCGACAAGGAAATCGCCGGTGTGGTGCGCGACATGTGGGTCGACAAGTCCGAAATGATGTTCCGCTACATCGAGGTCGATCTCAAGAGCGGTGGCTCGGTGCTGCTGCCGGTGAACTTCTCGCGCATCCGCAAGGACGGCGTGAGCGTGCATGCGATCCTGGCGGAGCAGTTCACCAACGTGCCCAAGACCCGCAACCCCGAGCAGGTGACGCTGCTGGAAGAGGAAAAGATCATGGCGTACTACGGCGCCGGTCTGCTCTACGCCACGCCCCAGCGCATGGAGCCGATGCTGTGAACGCGCACCACGAACACGAATTCGAAGCCGCGCCCGGCCTGCCCGAGCCGCTGCCGCAGGGCGAACGCCTGCTCTGGCAGGGCAGCCCCGACTGGCGCACCCTGGCCATCCACGCTTTCCACGTGCGCAAGCTGGCCATCTATTTCGCGGGCATGTTGTGCCTGCAGTGGCTCTATCTGCTGGGCGAGCCTGGCGGCTCGGTGCTGATGCCGCTGCTCACCAGCGCCGTGCTGGCCACGGTGGCGCTGGGCCTGCTCGCACTCACGGCCTGGTTCTCCGCGCGCACCACCGTCTACACGCTGACCGACCGCCGCATCCTCATGCGCATCGGCATCGTGCTCACGCTCACCTTCAACCTGCCGCTGCGCAAGCTGGCCGCCGCCGCCATCCGCCCGCAAGCCAGGGGCCACGGGGACATCGCGCTCACGCTCACCGGTGATGACCGCATTGCGTATCTGAACCTCTGGCCCCACGCACGGCCCTGGCTGCTCAAGCAGCCGCAGCCCAGCCTGCGCTGCGTGCCCGATGCCCGCCAGCTCGGTGAGCTGGTGCTGCAGGCCTGGACCGCGCAGAACACCGACACGCTGGCCGTTCTGGGCACCCAGGAGCAGACGCCTGCGCCTGTGCGCCAGCCCCGCGAGCGCGAGATTGCTGCCGCCACCGCCTGACCGATTTCCGGAGAGCCCCCATGAACACGCACCACCCCTCTCCCCTGGGCACCGACACCCCCTGGCCGATCTGGGCACTGGGCATCTTTCTGCTGGTGGTGCTGGCCGGCGTGACGCTGCAGATGAAGGTGTATGGCGCGGCCCCACCCGAGGCCCACGAGGCGGTGCAGTGGGAGCGCCAGCTGTCCTTCGTGGGCCAGTCCAACGGCGACATCGCGGTGCTGGATGCGGGCACGAAGCAGGAAGTGGCGCGCTTCCAGGGTGAGCAGGGCTTTCTGCGTGGCAGCCTGCGCGCGCTCAACCGCGAGCGCAAGCGCAGCGGCATGAGCCCCGACCTGCCGTTCCAGCTGACCGGCCATGTGGACGGCCGCATCACGCTGCTGGACACCGCCACCGGCCAGCGCCTGAGCCTGGAGTCTTTCGGCCCCACCAACTCTGCGGTGTTCTCGCAGCTGCAGTGGGCCAGGCCCGCTTCTTGAAGCCCAACAACACCAGGAGACAACGATGAACACCCAGACCGCCAGTCCCGAGATCGATCACGTTGCCCTGTTGATGGACACGGTGGAGAGTGCCGAAGACGCCAACGCCAAGGCGGTGAAGAGCACCGTGCTCGCGCCGCGCTTCTACACCACCGACTTCAAGGCCATGGATGCGCTCGACATCTCCAGCGTGCGAGCCGACTGGGACGTGATGATGAAGGAGTACGAGGGCGACAACAACCACGATCACTTCCAGCGCGACGCCGCGTTTGCCGAAGAAGTGCGCACCCTGATGCCGCAACTCTCGCCAGAGATGCGCCAGGAGTTTCTGGACTTCCTCATCAGTTCGCTCACCTCGGAATTCTCGGGTTGCATCCTCTACAACGAGATCCGCAAGAACGTCAGCAACCCCGACATCAAACAGCTGATGACCTACATGGCGCGCGACGAATCGCGCCATGCCGGCTTCATCAACCAGTCGCTCAAGGACTTCAACCTCGGCATCGACCTGGGCAGCTTGAAGCGCAACAAGGCCTACACCTACTTCAAGCCCAAGTACATCTTCTACGCCACCTACCTCAGCGAGAAGATCGGCTACGCGCGCTACATCACCATCTTCCGCCAGCTGGAGCGCCACCCCGACAAACGTTTCCACCCCATCTTTCGCTGGTTCGAACGCTGGTGCAACGACGAGTTTCGCCACGGCGAATCCTTCGCGCTGATCATGCGCTCGCAGCCCGGGCTGCTGCGCGGCGCCAACAAGCTCTGGATCCGGTTTTTCATCCTCGCGGTGTACGCCACCATGTACGTGCGCGACCACACGCGTCCGCTGCTGCACGAGGCCATGGGCCTGGAGTCCAGCAGCTACGACTTTGAAGTGTTCCGCATCACCAACGACATCTGCCGCCAGGTGTTCCCGGTGGAGGTCGACATCGACCACCCGGCCTTCCGCAGCGGCCTGGAGCGCCTGCTCAAGATCTCGCTGGTGGCCGATCGCGCCAAACAGCGCGGCGGGCTGCGGGGCAAGCTGCAGGCGGCCAGCTGCGCCGTGCAGGCCGCGTTCACCTTCGGCCATCTTTATTTGCTGCCGGTGAAAAAGCAGGAGCTGCCGCAGACCATTCGCATGGAACCGGTCTGGTGAATCAGACCGGCTGCCACCCATGACCGATCTCTCCAGCTCCGTGGCAGCGCCAGCGCTGTTTGCGTTGCTGTGCTGGTGGTTCGGCACGGGTGCCATCCTGTGGCTGGTGCGCAGGGCGCCCACCACCTTCCCCTGGACGCTGGGTGTCTTGAGCCTGCTGCTGCTCGGCAGCCTGTGGACCACCCAGCTCAGCATGCAGGACCACACCGTGGGCAGCGCCTACCTCGCATTTGCCAGCGTGATCGTGATGTGGAGCTGGCACGAGATGGCCTTTCTCACCGGCTGGCTCACCGGCCCGCGCCGCGTGCCGCTGCAAGCCGGGGCCCGCGGCTGGACGCGTTTCACGCAGTCGGTGCGGGCGGTCATCTGGCACGAGCTGGCCTTGCTGGCGAACTTCGGCGTGTTGCTGTGGATGCAGCAGAGCCAGGCCGGGCATGTGGCGATCTGCACCTTTGCCTTGCTCTGGTGCATGCGCTTCTCGGCCAAGATGAACCTGTTTCTCGGCGTGCCCGAGACCGGCGAGCAGTACCTGCCCAAGCACCTCGTGTACCTGGCCAGCTATTTCAAACGCGGCCCGCTCACGCTGTTCTATTACCTCACCGTGGGCCTGTCCTGCGGGGTGTGGGCGTGGATGGTGTGGCAGGTGTCCAGCGCCGCCACGGTCGTGACCACCGGCTGGGTGCTGCTGGCGGCCCTGTTGGGCCTGGCGATCGTGGAACACGTGATCATGGCGTTCCCGACGCCCATGCAGAAACTCTGGGGCTGGGCTATGTCGCGCAGCCCGGTGATCAAACCGGAAAAAGCATGAACGCTTTTCGAACCCCTGAAGATTTGTGGGACATCCCGCCCGCGTCCCGTCCGGCGACAGCCAGGCCCTTGCCCGACGCGCCGCACGCGGTGGTCATCGGCAGCGGTTTTGGTGGTTTGGCCTCGGCGGTGCGCCTGGCCGCCAAAGGCTGGCGCGTCACCGTGCTGGAGAAACTCGACGCGCCCGGTGGCCGTGCTTACGTGCACCACCAGAACGGCCATGTGTTCGACGCCGGCCCGACCATCATCACCGTGCCCTTTCTGTTTGAGGAGCTGTGGGCGCTGGCCGGGCGCAAGCTGTCCGACGACATCGAACTGCGCGCACTCGACCCGTTCTACCGCATCCGCTTCGACGACGGCGACGAGTTCAACTACAGCGGTGACCCCGACAAGATGCGCGCCGAGGTGCGCCGGATCAGCCCGGGCGATGCGGCCGGGTACGAACGCTTCATGGCCGAGGCCGACCACTGCTACCGCCTGGGATTTGAAGCCCTGGGCGACAAGGCCTTCGACACGGTGGGCGACCTCATCAAGGCCAGCCCGGCCATTTTCAAGATGCGGGGCTGGCGCAGCCTGCACGCCATGGTGGCGGCGCACCTCAAGCACCCCAAGCTGCGCATGGCCATGAGCCTGCAGAGCCTGCTGATCGGCGGCAACCCGTTCTCGGTCACCTGCATCTACAGCCTCATCAACGCGCTGGAGCGCAAGTACGGCGTGCACTGGGCGGTGGGCGGCACCGGCAAGCTGGTGCAAGGCCTGGTGAGCCTGCTCGAGGGGCAGGGCGGCGTGCTGCGTTGCAACGCCGAGGTCCAACGCATCGAGGTGGACCAGGGCGTGGCCACCGGTGTGACGCTGGCCAGCGGCGAACGCATCGAAGCCGACATCGTGGTGTCGAACGCCGACACCGCGTGGACCTACCGCAACCTGATCGAGGCAAAACACCGCCGCCACTGGACCGACCGCAAGGTGGAGAACGGCCGTTACTCCATGAGCCTCTTCGTCTGGTACTTCGGCACCAGCAAGCAGTACACCGACGTACCGCACCACATGATGCTGCTCGGCCCGCGCTACAAGGAGCTGCTCAAAGACATCTTCAGCCGCCACAAGCTGAGTGACGATTTCAGCCTGTACCTGCACCGCCCCACGGCGAGCGACGCCTCCATGGCACCGGCCGGACACGACACGTTTTATGCGCTGGCTCCGGTGCCTCATCTGGACAGCGGCACCGACTGGGCCACCCGCGCCGCGTCGTTTCGCGGGGCCATCGCCGAGGTGCTGGACCGCACCGTGCTGCCGGGCTTCGAGCAACACATCACCGCCTCGCTGCTCACCACGCCGCAAGACTTTCACGACCGTCTGCTTTCGTTCAAGGGCGCGGCGTTTGGCCTGGAGCCGCTGCTGCTGCAAAGCGCCTGGTTCCGCCCGCACAACCGCAGCGAAGACGTGGACGGCCTCTTCATGGTGGGCGCCAGCACCCACCCCGGCGCGGGTGTGCCGGGCGTGTTGATGTCGGCCAAGGCGCTGGATTCGGTGGTTCCCGCAGCAACAACCTGGCAGCAACAACATGCTCGCAAACACATTGCACGCTGAGACGGTGGCGCCCCGCGCTGCGGTCGATCTGGACGCCTGCGTGGCGCTCATGCGCACCGGCTCCAAAACCTTCTTCGCCGCCAGCCGACTGCTGCCGGTCCGTGTGCGTGCCTCGTCGATTGCGCTCTACGCCTTTTGCCGCGTGGCCGACGACATGGTGGACGGCGGCACGATGGGCATCGACGACGCCATGCGGGTCCTCTCGCAACGGCTGGACCGCATCTACGCTGGTGACCCTCAGGATTTCGTGGAAGACCGCGCGCTCTCGGTGGTGGTGCAGCGCCACGATCTGCCGCGCCCTTTGCTCGACGCCTTGCTCGATGGTTTTGCCTGGGACGCCCAAGGCCGTCGCTACGACACGCTGGAGCAGGTGCACGACTACGGCGCTCGCGTGGCGGGCAGCGTGGGCGCCATGATGTGCTGGATCATGGGCGTGCGCAGCCCGCAGGCGCTGGCGCGGGCGTGTGAACTCGGCGTGGCCATGCAGCTCACCAACATCGCGCGCGACGTGGGCGAAGACGCGCGCAACGGTCGCTTGTACCTGCCGCGCCAGTGGATGGCGCAGGCCGGCATCGACACCGAGGCCTGGCTGCTGCAACCTGTGGGAACCCCGGCACTGCAGGGCGTGGTGTCCCGACTGCTCGATGAAGCCGACCGGCTGTACGAACAGGCCGCTGCCGGCATTGCGCAGTTGCCGCGCGACTGCCGTTCGGCCATCCTGGCCGCGCGTTTGATCTACGCCGAGATCGGCCAGCAGCTGCGCCGCGACGGTCTGGACCCGTGCGCGCGCCGTGCGGTGGTGCCGGCCTCGCGCAAGCTGGTGCTGTTGGCGTGTGCCTCGGTGCAATCGGGTTGGGTGGGGCGTTCGGCCGCAGCTGTGCCGCCGCTGGCCGCCATTGCCTACCTGGTGGATCAGTGCCAGACGCTGGAGGACGCCGCGTTTTCCAGCGGCGTGTCCACGCGCCCGTTCAACCAGCGCATGGCCTGGATGCTGGAGATGTTCGAGCGGGTCGAGGCTCGGCGTCTTGAAGAGCGGGAGACGCACCGGAGTCGCCCGGCAGCCTCGCAGCTGTCGCACTGACCGGGCTGTTCGCCTCAGGGCAGTTCGGCGATCAACTCGGCCTTGCGCCGGGCCATGCGGTGGCCGAGTTCTTCCAGATCGATGTCCGAGGCCTTCACACGCGGAAACAGGCTGGTGTGCAGGTCCGACACATGCTCGTTCACCGTCTGGGCCAGCACCTGGATCGGGCCGTCCACATGCTCGGCCACCGGTTCCAGACTCTGGATGTGGGCGACCATGGCTTTCATGGCCGCGTGTTCCGGGGTGGCCTGCGGCAGCACCGACTCCACCGCCGGGTAGAAGATCTCTTCCTTGAGCTGCGCATGCACCACCACCGTGCTGCAGATGCGCTGCACCAGGAAACGCTTGTTGTTCACCGAGCGTGTGTTCTCGAAGGCAGCGAACATTTGCTGCAGTTCGTTGTGGTCGACCAGCAGCTGCGTGATGGCATTGGCCACCGGACGGCGCGGCTCGACCCGACGGGATTTGCGGCCTCGGGGGACGGGCGTGGTCATGGGTGCTTTCTGAAATCCTGATGGCGGCATGGGGGATGCGATGAAGCTGGCCCTCTCACCGTAAGGCCCCGTCGCGCGCAGGTCTGTGCGTTCTCGAACACTGCTGCATGCGATAACCCTTCGGGCATGTGTGTGAAAACGAACAGACTCCTGTGGGGCACCGCTCTGCAAATAGACTCACGACCAACTCAACAACGTGCATCGACCCGCTCTGCACGTCGACCTGGTGGTCTACCCGGACAAGAACAACAATGACAACCAACGTCCACCCCCAAGACGCTGCTGAATGGCCCGACAAGGCACCTCCTGCCGCCATGCCCTGCACCGAGTGCCCCCTGCGGCCCCTGGCGCTGTTCGTTGACCACACCCCCGAAGAACTGGAGCTGGTTCAGTCGCTCAAGCGCCGCTCCTTGCGCGTGGAAGCCGGCGAGACCCTGATCCACGAGGGCCAGACCGACTCACCGCTCTACACCTTGCTGCAAGGCTGGGCCTTCCGCTACAAGACCTTGAGCGACGGACGGAGGCAGATCCTGACCTTCCTGCTCGCGGGCGACTTCATCGGTGTGCAACAGAAGATGGGCGATGCAGCCGCCCACGGCGTGGACACGCTCACCTCGGCCAGCTTCTGCCTGTTCCAGCGCGACGCGCTGTGGGAAATTCACCGCCGCTCGCCCACCATGGGCTTCAACGTGACCTGGCTCACCGCGCACGAGGAATCGCTGGTGGACGACACCTTGCTGTCGGTGGGGCGGCGCAGCGCCGAGGAGCGCATCGCCAGCACGCTGATCCTGCTGTTCAAGCGCGCCGCCGCGCTGCAGGACGACAAAGGCAAGGGTGGCGTGGTGTGGCCGCTCACGCAGCAGCACATCGCCGACGCCCTGGGACTGTCGCTGGTGCACACCAACAAGACGCTGCGCAAGTTGGAGAAGCGCGGCTTGCACGAGATCAAGGACGGCCGCCTGTACCTGCGGGATGTGAAGGCCTTGGCCAGGCTGGCCGATTTGTATGGTGACGGTCATCCGCCGCAGCGCCCCCTGGTCTGATGGCGTTGGTGAGGCAGATCACCCTGGGATGTAACCGATTGACAAGTTGTGTAAAGCGGTGGCCGCATGTGTCTTTCGACATGGAAAACCCATATGCGTCAACCTACATTGCGCCCAGAGAACAAACACGAGGCGCACTGCATTGACACACACAGCCATTTCCCACCGCGAGCAGAACCAGTTGCTCGCGGCCATGCCGTTTGACGACTGGCGCTACATCGAATCCCATCTGGAGTGGGTCGAGATGCCCGCCCACAGCACCCTGTTCGAGGCCGGCAGCAGTCTGCGCCACGTTTACTTTCCCACCACGGCCGTGGTCTCGCTGGTCTCCACCATGCTGGACGGCGCCACCGTGGAGGTGGCCGCGGTGGGCAACGAAGGCATGGTGGGTGTGGACGCCTTCATGGGCAGCAGCAACGCCAACAACGGCACCACCGCCAGTGGCACGGTGATGGCGCAGAACACCGCCCTGGTGAGCCGGGGCGGACATGGCTACCGCATGAGCGCGCAGTCCATCGCCCACCAGGCCAAACGCTCGGAGCAGGTGATGCACCACCTGCTGAACTACACGCGAACATTGTTCCAGCACATGTCGCAGACCTCGGCCTGCAACCGCCATCACTCGCTCGACCAGCAACTCGCGCGCTGGCTGCTGGTGCACCTGGATCGCCAGGCCGACGACGAGCTGCACATCACGCAGGAGCGCATCGCCAGCATGCTGGGCGTGCGCCGCGAGGGTGTGACCGGTGGAGCCTTGCGCCTGCAGAAGGCCGGCGTGATCCGTTATGGCCGTGGCCAGATGTCGGTGATCGACCGCGCCGGCCTGGAAGCCCACAGCTGCGAATGCCACGGCGTGATCCGCGACGCGTACACCCGTCTGACCAACGACGCGGCGTTGCAGGTCAAGCCGGCAGCACACGCACATCCGGCGGCGCCATCGGGTGGTGCTGCCGTGGGGTGCAGCCGGTCCGACGGTTGGCCGACGGCTCAGGCTTCCACCTGAGGCTGCAGGAACACTCGCGCCTTGCGCGGCGCCACCACCACGGTGTCGCCTTCCCGGATGCCGAGCTCCTTGAAGCGGTCGGCCGAGAGGTGGGCTTCGATCAGCTTGGGCGGGTCGCCGTTGGTGGGTGATGCCACCGGCAGGAGTTCCAGGCGGGCGATCGGTCCCACCACCACCGCGCGGTCGAGCTTGACCACCATGCCGTTCAGGCCGGCCGCATAGGGCAGCACGTCGAGCTCGTGCGGACGCACATAGGCAAAGGCCTGTGCGTCCTGCGCACCGGCGTGTTCGGGCGAAGCGAACGACACACCCTCCAGGTGCATCTGGCCTTCGTGAGCGCGGCCATGAAACAGGTTCACATCACCCAGGAAGCCGTACACGAACGGGCTGGCCGGGCGGTCCCACACCTCTTGCGGTGCGCCCACCTGTTCCACATGGCCCTGGTTCATGAGCACGACACGGTCGGCCACTTCGAGGGCTTCCTCCTGGTCGTGCGTGACGAACACGCTGGTCACGTGCAGTTCGTCGTGCAGGCGGCGCAACCAGCGGCGCAGTTCCTTGCGCACCTTGGCGTCGAGCGCGCCGAAGGGTTCGTCCAGCAGCAGCACCTTGGGCTCCACCGCGAGCGCCCGCGCGAGCGCAATGCGCTGGCGCTGTCCGCCCGAGAGCTGCGAGGGGTAACGGTCGGCCAGCCAGTCGAGCTGCACCAGCTTGAGCAGGTCGTGCACCTTGGCCTTGATCTGCGCGTCGCTCGGGCGCTCGCCGCGCGGCTTCACCCGCAGGCCGAAGGCCACGTTTTCCAGCACGGTCATGTGGCGGAACAGCGCGTAGTGCTGGAACACGAAACCCACGTTGCGCTCACGCACGTGCACGTCGGTGGTGTCTTCTCCGCTGAACAGGATGTTGCCGGTGTCCGGCGTTTCCAGGCCGGCAATGATGCGCAGCAGCGTGGTCTTGCCGCAACCCGACGGGCCCAGCAGCGCGAGCAGCTCACCCGAGTGGATGTCGAGGTTGACGTTGTTCAGCGCCTGGAAGGTGCCGAAGTGTTTGTTGATGTTGCGAATCTCAATGCTCATAGGATGTCCTTCGTGCTGCGCACTGCGGCGCGAGCTTGCTTGGGGCGGCCCGGCGCGGCGCTCATAATGTTTGTCCCAGCAAGGGGTTGGCGGCTGGCGTGGGCTGCTCGGGTGGCAGCTCTGCGAGTGCTTTCATCTCGGCTTCCATGCGCCATTCGGCCACCGACTTGATCACCAGCGTGACCAGGGCCAGCAGCGCCAGCAGCGAGGCCACGGCAAACGCGGCGACCGACTGGTACTCGTTGTAGAGCACCTCCACGTGCAGCGGCATGGTGTTGGTCTGGCCGCGGATGTGGCCCGAGACCACCGAGACCGCGCCGAACTCGCCCATGGCCCGCGCATTGCACAGGATCACGCCGTAGATCAGGCCCCACTTGATGTTGGGCAGGGTCACGTACCAGAAGGTCTGCCAGCCGCTGGCGCCCAGCACCTGCGCGGCCTGCTCTTCGTCGTTGCCTTGCGCCTGCATCAGCGGGATGAGTTCGCGCGCAATGAACGGGAAGGTGACGAAGACCGTGGCCAGGATGATGCCGGGCACGGCGAAGACGATCTTGATGTCGTGCGCCATCAGCCAGGGACCGAACCAGCCCTGCGCGCCGAACACCAGCACGTAGATCAGGCCCGCCACCACCGGTGACACCGAGAACGGCAGGTCGATCAGCGTGGTGAGGAAGGACTTGCCACGGAACTCGTACTTGGCGATGCACCAGGCCGCGGCCACGCCGAACACCAGGTTCAGCGGCACCGCAATGGCCGCCGTCATCAGCGTCAGCCGGATGGCCGACCAGGCGTCGGGCTCCTGCAGCGCCTCCCAGTAAGCGTCCCAGCCTTTGCGCAGGGCTTCGGTGAACACCGCTGCGAGGGGCAGCACCAGGAAGAGGAACATGAAGACCAGCGCCACGCCGATCAGCGTGCGGCGCACCCAGGGTGCTTCTGTGCGTGCAGCGCTCATGCCATCACCCCACCGGAACGTTTGCGTTGCCAGGTTTGCAGACCGTTGATGAGCAGCAACAGGATGAATGAAATGACGAGCATCACCGTGGCCACGGCGGTGGCGCCGGCGTAGTCGTACTGCTCGAGTTTGCTGATGATGATGAGGGGTGTGATCTCGGAAATCATGGGCATGTTGCCGGCGATGAAAATCACCGAGCCGTATTCACCCACCGCCCGCGCAAACGCCATGGCAAAGCCGGTGAGCAGGGCTGGGGCGATGCAGGGAAAGATCACCCGGCTGAAGGTCTGCCACCGTGTGGCGCCCAGGCAGGTGGCGGCTTCTTCCAGTTCTTTCTCGGTGTCTTCGAGCACCGGCTGCACCGTGCGCACCACGAACGGCAGGCCGATGAAGATGAGCGCGATCACCACGCCGTTGGGGTTGAACGCGAGCTGCAGGCCCAGCGGCTCGGTGTACTGGCCGATCCAGCCATTGCCGGCCAGGATGGCGGTGAGCGAAATGCCGGCCACGGCGGTGGGCAGCGCGAAAGGCAGGTCCACCAGCGCGTCGACGATCTTCTTGCCGGGAAAGCTGTAGCGCACCAGCACCCAGGCCACCAGCAGACCAAACACCGCGTTGACGCAGGCTGCTGTGAACGAGGCGCCGAAGGTCAGCCGGTACGAGGCCACCACGCGCGGCGCGGTGACCGCTTCCCAGAACTGCGGCCAGGTCAGCGTGAAGGTCTTGAAGATCAGCGCCGAGAGCGGGATCAGCACGATCAGGCTCAGGTAAAAAACCGTGAAGCCCAGTGTGATGTTGAAGCCCGGCAGCACGCGGCGCGTGGCACGACGAGGCAGGGGGGCCATGGGCGAGGCGCTGGCCAGGGCCACGCGCAAGGTGTTGTTCATGAATGCTTCAGATGGACGCAGGATCCGAAGAATTCTGGATGCCGGCCTCTGCGGCACCAACGACTTTGTTCTTGTTTTCTTATGTGGTCCGGGCATATGCCGCTGCGGCCGCGTGCCACACCGTGGGCATCTTCAAATGACGCCCACACGAAACTTTTGATTGACGTGTTTCCTCCAATCCCGCAGGCTGCAAGCCTTGAGTGCTGTGGGCTGCGCTATGCAGCGGTCCGTCGCAACCCGATGAACCTTTGGCAGGAGCTTCCATGGACCACAGACAACCTTCCCCCGACGACGCGCTGGCCGACCACCCACTGGACTATTCAGATCCGGAACTGCGCGCCTATGCAGATGAGCAGGCCGAAGACATCCTGGATTCGGTGGTGCACTACATGCCTTTGCTGCTGCCGACCATGGGTGCCATCCTGATCTTCATGCTGGCCTTCATTGCGGTGTTCATGGCCTGAGTGCGGCGCTCGGTGACAGGCACCGGCACGGCAACGCTCACGGGTGGCGCTGGTGCCACTCCTTGAGCGAGAAGTCCGGGTAGCCGGCGAAACATGGGTCGCCTTTGTGGCCTTCCACCGCCACCCAGGCCGCCTTCGAGTCCAGCAGGATGTGCACGTTCGCTGGCGGCGTGGGCAAGGGCGTGTCGATGGCTCCGGCGTGGGGGTGCACCAGCTCGGGCCAGGTGGGGTCCCACAGCCAGAGTGCCGTGCCGCATTTGCCGCAAAAATGACGTTGTGCGCTGCTCTGCCGCACATGCCCGCCCTCGACGATCTGCGCCTGGTAGACGCGCAGGTGGCGTTTGCCGGTGACCTTCAGGGTGTGGTGGTCGGCGCCGAGGTTGATGGCGTAGCCACCCGTGCCCGCTGTTTTTCGGCAGACGGAGCAGTAGCAGCGCATGAACGGCACTGGCTCGGTGGACTCCACCGAGAACTTGACGCTGCCGCAATGGCACGAACCTTCCAGGTGCATGGCGCCTCCGCCCGTGAGGTCGGTGTTTATGTCAGGGCTTCGATGATGCGGATGTCCCGCTCTGCCCCTTGGCCGAGCGCTGCCAATGCTTCCTGGTAGGCCGGGCTGTCGTGCGCCGCGGTGGCCTGTGCCACGCTGTCGAACTCGATCAGGACGGCGCGCTGGTTGACGCCAGCCTCGTACACGTGGGCGGGCATGCCGCGCGCGAGGAAACGCGCACCTGCGGCTTGCAGCGCCGGACCGGCCAGGGCTGCATAGGCCGCAAGTGCGGCGGGGTCGCTGACGGAGCGGTAGGTGGAGATCCAGTAGGCCTTGGGCATGTACGTTCCTTGGTGTGATGGGATGGAATCAGAGGGCTCCATCCTATGTGACACCCGGTCGCCTTACTTCCTCGTGTAGATCTGGTCAAACGTGCCGCCGTCGGCGAAGTGCACCTTGGCCGCCTGCTCCCAACCGCCGAACGCGTCTTCGATCTTGAAGAGGTTGAGCCTGGGCAGTTGCTTGGCGTACTTGGCCTGGGCCTTGGTCGAGGTGGGGCGGTAGAAGTGTTTGCCGATGATGTCTTGCGCCTCGTCGGTGTAGAGGTAGTCCAGGTAGGCCTGGGCCACCGCGCGGGTGCCCTTTTTGTCCGCGTTCTTGTCGACCACGGTCACGGCGGGTTCGGCCAGGATGGACAGCGAGGGGTAGACGAAGTCGACCTTGTTGCCGAATTCCTTGTCCAGCAGCCAGGCCTCGTTTTCCCAGGAGATGAACACGTCGCCCTGGGCGCGCTGTGCGAAGGTGATGGAGGAGCCGCGCGCGCCCGAGTCGAGCACCGGCACGTTGGCGTAGAGCTTGGCCACGAATTCCTTGGCTTTGTCATCGCTGCCGTACTTGCGCTTGGCGAATTCCCACGCGGCCAGGTAGTTCCAACGCGCGCCGCCCGAGGTCTTGGGGTTGGGGGTGATGACCTTCACGTCGGGGCGGATCAGGTCGTCCCAGTCCTTGATGTTCTTGGGGTTGCCTGCGCGGGTCACGAGCACGATGGTGGAGGTGTAGGGCGAGCTGTTGAGTGGCAGGCGTTTCTGCCAGTCTTTCGGAATCCAGCCGCCGTTGTTGTGCAGCGCGTCGGTGTCGCCCGCCAGGGCCAGGGTGGCCACATCGGCGCCGAGGCCGTCGATGATGGAGCGGGCCTGCTTGCCCGAGCCACCATGGCTTTGCTGGATGGTCACGTCCTGGCCGGTCCTGGCCTTCCAATGTTTGATGAACGCGGCGTTGTACTCCGCGTAAAGCTCACGGGTCGGGTCGTACGACACATTGAGCAGGGTCACCGGCGCAGGTTGGGCGTTGGCCGAAAAGGCGCCTGCGGTGAGGGCGGTGGCTGCAAGGGCCCGGATCAGGTGGCGGCGGGTGGTCATGTCGTTCCTTGTGTGAAGCGGTTGAAAGTGACCGGATGATCCGGGCTTCAGCGCCGTTCAGGAACGAATGGATTGTTGGTTGTTTATTACCGGATCATCTGAGCCAAAAGCCCTGGTGGCGGCACACCAAACACCGTTTGCAGGGTCTTCTGTTCGGGCAGCACGTACACCATGGCCTGCTGCGCCGAGAAGGTGGGCGCGATGTGGGCATCGAAGAAATTCGCGGGAATGTTGATGCAGCCGTAGCTGATGCGGTTGTCGTCGGACGACTCGCTGGCCAGGCGCTGCAGACGGCGCTCTTTGGGGACGTTGGCGCGCACCCGGTGCATGGACACGGCGGCGCCGTAGTCGACCCACACCACGTCTTCGCCACCCAGGTTGAGCCCGCGCTGTCCCACAAATCGGCCAGCGGGCGTGGTGCGTTCTTCGGGCAGCACATCGGCAATGGCCTTGTCGCCGATGCCGGGCACCGAATCGTCGCCGGCAGCAGAACCCAGCAAGACGGCGGTGTGGTCCAGCAGCCGCGCTTGCGCGTCAAACACATACAGATGGGCCGCGCGCTTGTCGATCAGCACAAACGGCCTGGCCGCGTGGTCGTTGGTGGATGCGACCCAATGGGCCATGAGACGGGCGTCGTCCGACACGTTCACGTTGCCCAGCTCGGCCAGCCGTTTGGGTGCCACCTCCGCCGTGACCTGTGCAGGCGCAGAGGCGAGCGCACCACCGGGTCCCCAGCTGCCGGGCGGCGCCAGCAAGGCGAGCATGGCCAGGCCGGCCAGCACGCCGTTGCGGGCGGCGGGCCACAGGTTGTCCTGTGTGTCGATCGGCTCAGGGGTGTTCATGGGTGTGGCGTGCACTGCGGGTCAGGCGGTGCGCCCCCCGCAACCACAAGGGTCCGGGGGGCGCTGGGCAGGACTGCAGGAGCGGTCAGTTGCGATCGGCGCGCGCCATGGGCTCGTTCATCGCGGCGCTGTTGTTCATGCTGTCGGTGGTGGCGGGCGCCGGCGTGGTCATGCCGCCGCTGGGTGGTGTGGCCATGGGGGTGGTGGTGGTGGTGGACGGGCTGTCCTGCGTGGTCACGCCGGGGGTGGCGCTGGTGCCGGACCCTGGGGTGGTGGTCTGTGCGAACACCAGACCGACCGAGCCGACGACGGCCAATGCGGCCAGGGAAGATGTGATGAGGTTGGAGGTCTTCATGGTTGATCCTTTGAAAGACTGCTTGAAGCAGGTTGCACACTCGCAGCCGAAGGTGTCGACTGGCTTTCAGGTTATGGGCGTGGAGAGCAGGGGTCTGTATGCGAGCGTACGCATGAGGTGTGAGGCTGGTAACAGCGCGTGTGTGCGGGACCGCCCCGATATACTGCCGGCACCCTGCGCGGGCACCCGTTTTTTCACGCCATCCACCGAACACACATCCCCATGACCACGAGTCTTCCCGTCCATTCCGCTGTCAGCCACGTGCTGAACAAGCGCCGCCTGTGAGCGCCACGGTCTGGGCCGAAGCGGCCTTTCTCGGTCTGGTGCAGGGGCTCACCGAATTCCTGCCGGTGTCGTCCAGCGCCCACCTGCGCATCCTGGGGCCGCTGTTGCCATCGGGCGGCGACCCCGGCGCGGCCTTCACCGCCATCACCCAGATCGGCACCGAAGCGGCGGTGTTGATCTACTTCCGCAAGGACATCCTGCGCATCCTGCAAGCCTGGTGGAAATCGTTGACACAAGCCGAGTGGCGCCGCGACCCCGATGCGCGCATGGGGTGGCTGATCCTGATCGGCACGCTGCCCATTGCGCTGCTGGGCCTGGCTTTCAAGGATGCGATTGAAGGCCGGCTGCGCAACCTCACGCTGACTGCCGTGATGCTGATCGTGTTCGGTGTGCTGCTGGCCATTGCGGAGCGCGTGGGCTCCAAGCAGCGCACGCTCAAGGAACTCTCCTGGAGCCATGGGCTGCTGTTCGGGCTGGCGCAGGCCATGGCGCTCATTCCGGGTGTGTCGCGCTCCGGTGGCACCATCACGGCCGGCCTGCTCATGGGCTACACCCGCGAGGCTGCGGCGCGTTACTCGTTCTTGCTGGCCATACCCGCCGTGATGGCCTCGGGCTTCTACCAGCTCTACCGCAGCTGGGAGGTGGGTAGCCCCATTGCCCCCGGCCCGACCGCACTGGCCACGCTGATCGCCTTCGTGGTGGGCTACGGCGTGATCGTGTGGTTCCTGCGCCTGGTGTCGACCCGCGGCTACATGCCGTTTGTGGTGTACCGCGTGGCGCTGGGCTGCGTGGTGCTGGTGTTGCTGGCCACGGGCGTGTTGAGCGCCATCTGAGCGAGGCGTCCGGCCTTGAGCTCGACCGACGTGGCCGTGCAGGCGCGGCAGGGCAACGTGCCGCTGTCGTTGGTCCTGTTCCGCCTGGCGAACGACAACAGCCGTGAACGCATCTCGGTGGGCGACCTGCTCGCCGCCCTGGGCGACCGCGCCATCGGTGCGCTCATGTTCTTTTTCGCGGCGCCCAACATCCTGCCGGTGCCACCGGGCGTGTCCACCTTGCTCGGAGCGCCCCTGCTGTTTCTCTCGGCCCAGCTCATGCTCGGCATGCGGCCTTGGTTGCCCGGTGTCATCACCCGGCGATCGATCTCGCGCGACGACCTCGCCACCCTGGTGCGGCGCATCGTGCCCTGGCTGGCCAAGGCCGAAAAGTTGCTCAAGCCGCGCGCCTCGGTGCTGGTGAGGCCACCGGTGGAGTATTTCGTGGGACTGGTGTGCCTGGTGCTGGCCGCCATCCTGATGCTGCCCGTGCCCCTGGGCAACACCTTGCCTGCGCTGGCCATCAGTCTGCTGGCGTTGGGCGTGCTGGAGCGCGACGGCGTGTGGATCGGCATCGGCTTGCTGGCCTCGGCGGTGGCGGGCGTTGTGGTCTCGGGCGTCGTCTGGGCCATGATCAAGGCCACCGTGTACCTGCTCGCCCGCTTGATGTCTTGAGCCACCGGCCGGGCCCCGGCCGCAGGGTTCTTCCACCCGATCCAACAAGCCACCGAAATGTCAAAACCTTCCAACACCTTCGAGTGCAGCATGGAGAAGGCGATCTTTCCCAGCCGCAAGAGCGACTGACCTGCGGCTCAGTGCCGGTGCAGGTGGTGCGCGTCCGGCGCATGCGGGTGCTCGTGTTGCGTCGGGGCGTGCTGGTGCCAGTGGCTGTGCGTGCCGTGCGGCATGGGCTGGTGTGTGTGCAGGTGGTGGCCGTCGTCGTGTGAGTGGGCGTGTTCGTGCTCCAGCGCCTCGTGCGTGTGCGCATGGCTGTGGCGCTCCATCAGGTGCAGCAGCACGCCCAGCACCATGAGCCCACCACCCACCCCCATGAGTGCACTGCCCGAGCGTTCGCCCAGAACAAAGGCGCCCGCCGCTCCAATGAACGGGGCAAAGGCGAACACCGAGCCGGTGCGCGCTGCGCCAAAGCTGCGCTGCGCGAGCAGGTAGAAGCGCAGACTCAGGCCGTAGCCGGTGGCACCCACGGCCAGCAAGGCCAGTGCGTTGGTCCAGCCGGGCAGGGCTTCGCGCCACAAGAGGGCCAGCGCCACGGTGGCGCCGCAGCCCAGCAGCGCCTTGGCCCAGACCACCTGGCCAGGGTCTCGATCAGCCACGCCGCGCGAGAGTGTGTTGTCCACGCCCCAGGCCGCAGTGGCCAGCGCCACGGCCAGCAGGCCCAGCAGCTGCACCTGTCCCGCCAGGCCTTGCTCGACGACGAGCAACGCACCCCCGGCGAGCAGCAGCAACACGGCGCCGATCACGCGGCGGTCCATGGTTTCGCCAAACCAGCGCCAGGCCAGCACCGCTGTGAAGACTGCCTCACACGTGAGCATGAGCGAAGCGCTCGTGCCGCTGGTGCGCTGCAGCCCCCAGGCCAGCGCCACCGGCCCGATGACCGCGCCGCTGGCCGCCATGGCGAACAGGCGGGGCAGGTCGGTGCGGCGCAGCTGCGCCTCACGTCGGGCGGGCTGGCGCAGCAGCAGCGCCACCAGCGCCGCCCCGGCGTAGAGCAGCGCCGCCGTGCTGAACGGGCCGACACCCGTCCCGAAGCGTTGCACCAGCGGCGTGCTCAGACCAAACAGCACCGCAGCCACCAGGGCCAGCAGGCCGCCGCGCAGGGCAGGGGAGAGCGGTGCGGGAGAACGTGGGTTGTGGGTCATGGCGAGAAGCAGCGGAACGACGTGCCCAGCGTATGCCAGCGCACCGACTTTGTGGCCAACAAGCGGTGATGCTCGGTGTCTTTCACTGGGGGATTCTCATGGCACAAAAAGCACTCATCGTCGGCAAGGTCGAGTTCCGCAGTGGCGACGGCCCGAATGTGGCCATTCGCCCCGGTCCGGTGGACCTGAACCGCGGCATCAACGACGTGACCTTGAGCTGGACCGACGAGGACACGCACGGCTCTGCAGCCATTCCATTGGCCGACTTCAAACGCTACGTGGCCGAGGGGCTCATCAAGCTGGACGCCTGAAGTCGGCGTCGGCAACAGCCATCAGATCGCCCGCTTGATGTCGCTGTACGTGCCACGCGTGCGCAGCACCAGGGTCACGTCGGCCCGGCCCCGGTTGCGCCAGTACCAGCCGTGGTTGCCCGTGAAGGCCGCGACCAGAGCGCCTTCGTCGGCCGGAACACCGCGCCCCTTTTCGTAGCTGATGGAGCGGCCACCTCCGTCGCCGTGCGTGTCGAAATTGACCGCGCCTCCTTCCACCACCCAGCTGAATTCGGCCTTGTCGCCTTCGCGCATGCGCAGTTTGATTTCGGCGCCTTCTCCCGGGGCGAGCGTCACGCGCATCTCGTCGCGCCAGGGTGCTGCCTGCTCCGCGTCAACGACAGGCGCTGGCGCCTGGGGCGTTGCAGTGGCCGCCGGGGCCGGCGCCGGCGCCACCGCAGCTGTCGGCGTTGCCGCGTCCGCTTCGGCCTCTGCAGCCAGTTGCTGTTTGATCTCGCCCATCTCGGTCAACCGCAGCACACGCCCGATGCCGGTGGGGTCGATGCCGTACTCGGCCGGCAGTACGACGGCGATCAGCAGGACGGTGGCCGAGAGGGCGGCCAGCAGGGTGGAGCGCAGCAGTTGCCGGGACGTCGGCAGGTCTGAAGGCGGTGGGGTGTTGCTGTTGTACATGGTCGAAAGATCCCTGGGTGTCACGACACGAAGTAGCCGGTGAGCTGCATGCCCACCAGGACGAAGCCCGCGCTCATCATGGCGACGTTGGCGGTGTACGCATGGCGCACAAAGCCGGGTGTGCGCCGCCAGAAGCCCATGCCGATCAGGATGACGGCGAGCGCCAGCAGCTGGCCGATCTCCACGCCGACGTTGAACGCCAGCAGGTTGGGCACCAGGCCATCGGGCGAGATCCCGTACTCCAGAATCTTGGTCGCCAGACCAAAGCCGTGGAACAGGCCGAACACCAGTGTGGCCACGCGCGTGTCGGGCTGGAAGCCCAGCCAGCGCTGAAAGGCTCCGAGGTTGTCGAGCGCCTTGTAGACCACCGACAAGCCGATGATCGCGTCGATGAGGTGGCTGTTGATCCCGACGTTGAAATACACGCCCAGGAGCATGGTGGTGGAGTGACCCAGCGCAAACAGGCTCACATACAGGCCGATGTGCGAGAGCCGGTACAGAAAGAAGATCACCCCGAACAGGAACAGCAGGTGGTCGTAGCCGGTCACCATGTGCTTGGCACCCAGGTACATGAAGGGCAGCAGGTTGACGCCAGAGATTTCCTGGATGTATCCCTTGTCGCCCTCGGTCACCGCGTGGGCCAGGGCCTCACTGGAGCCAACAAGCAGCGCGAGAAAAAACACCAGCACAAGCATCGGTTGCCCGAGCCCCGCCTTGCATGGATGCCTGCTCATGGTGCTGCGTGGCAGGCACACGCCTCGCCGTGTGCCGCCGACACCAGTTCGTCCAGGATGCCGCAGTGCCCCTCGTGCTTGCCAGAGCAGCGCGCCCGCAACTGCAGGAGTTGTTTCTCCAGCGCACGCATGCTCTTGAGCCGCGCGCGAACGCGCGCCAGTTGTTCATCCACCAGCAGGTCCACGTCGCTGCAATCGGCCAGCGGCGCATCCACAAAACCCAGCAGCCGGCTCACATCGGCCAGCGGCATGTCCAGCGCGCGGCAGTGGCGAATGAAGGACAGGCGCTCCAGGTGCTCGGCTGCGTAGTCGCGGTAGCCGTTGTCGCGCCGCGCCGGCTCGGGCAGCAGGCCCTGTTTTTCGTAGTAGCGGATGGTTTCCACATCCACGCCCGTGGCGCGGGCCAGTTCCTTGATCTGCATGTTGAAGCCCTTCGGTCAAACCCGTGGTTGACACTGTAGCGGCTCCAGGGTTTCCAATGCAGGCATCGAAAGGAAAAACCATGTCCGCCCATTGCTGTGACCACGACACCCCCAAGCTTGATGCCATCGTCAACCTGCCTCGCTACCGCAAGATCCTGTGGATTGCGCTGATCGTCAACGCCGCCATGTTCCTCATCGAGATCGGCGCGGGCCTGCAGGCCGGTTCGCTGTCGCTGCTGGCCGACGCCGTGGACTTTGCGGGCGACGCCCTCAACTACGCCGTGTCGCTCGCCGTGCTGGCGTCTGCCCTGGCCTGGCGCGCGCGCGCGGCCATGCTCAAGGCGGTGAGCATGATGGGCTTTGGCCTCTATGTGCTGGGCGCCGCGGTGTGGGCCGTGTGGCAGGGCGGCGTGCCGCAGGCCGTGACCATGGGCGCGGTGGCGCTGCTGGCGTTGGTGGCCAATGTGGCTGTGGCGTGGATGCTCTACGCGTTTCGCGAAGGCGACGCCAACATGCGCAGCGTGTGGCTGTGCTCGCGCAACGACGCCATCGGCAACGTCGCGGTGTTCATGGCCGCGCTCGGCGTGTTCGGCACCGGCTCCGCCTGGCCCGACCTCCTGGTGGCCAGCCTGATGGCCGCGCTCGCGCTGCACGGCGGGTGGACGGTGATGCGGCAGGCGAAGGGCGAGCTGGGTGAGGACGCCGGCAAGGACCACCATGGTCACGTTCACTGAGCGACCCCGGCCGATGCGATGAGCATCCTGTCGATGGCTGCGCAGGGCCATCGCCTGTGCCTGGGAGCCCTCAGGTGCTGGGGAAGGCGTGGCGCACCAGCAGCGCTGCCAGCACCCACATGGTCACACCGATCAGCCCGTCCAGCACCCGCCATGCCTTCGGACGCGCAAACCAGGGCGCCAGCCAGCGTGCGCCGAAACCGAGCAGCCCGAACCAGACCAGGCTGGCCGTGCTCGCGCCGGCCACGAACCAGCCACGCAGGGACGCTGGCTGCTGCGCACCGATGCTGCCCACCAGCAGCACCGTGTCCAGGTAGACGTGGGGATTGAGCAGCGTGAACGCCGCCGCCTGCGCCACTGCCGCGCCGCGGCTGAACGTCTCGCCGCCCTCGGACGCCTTCAGAAGCTGCGGGTTGCGCGCTCGACGCAGGGCCAGCCACCCGTAGACCGCCAGAAACGCCGCGCCGGCGAGCGCCAGCGCACGTGCGATGCCGGGGCTGTCTGCCAGGGCCTGTGCCATGCCCAGCACGCCCGCCATGATCAGCACGGCGTCTGCCACCGCACAGAACATCACCACACTGCCCACATGTTCGCGGCGAAGTCCCTGGCGCAGCACAAAGGCGTTCTGCGCGCCAATGGCCACGATGAGTCCGAGGCTCAGGAACAGGCCCTGCATGAAGACCGGACCCGCGCCGGACAAGCTGGAAAAAAACGTCGTCATGCGGCGAGGTTGCCAGCTCGTTTGCGTGAGGGAAAACCAGGGAGGATGACCCTCAGCCCTTGCCCAGCGGAGGTCGGCCGAACAGGTTGGAGGCATTGCTGATGGGCCCGAGTTCGGCCGCGGCGGCGAGCAATGCGGGCGCGAGGTTCTGCATGACGTCCATGGTGAGGCGCTGGCGCGGCCCGGCGATGCTGATGACGCCGATGGCTTCCTTGCGACGCAACACCGGTGCGGCCATGGCGTTCATGCCGGGGGCGAACACTTCGTCGATCATGGCGCAGCCGCGCACGCGCGCAGCGTGCAGAAAGCCCAGCAGCGACTTGATGGTGGTCGGCGCCTTGGGTCCGTAGTCCTTCTGCGCCCCGAAGCCTTGCCGTGCCACCAGTTCGAGCGCGCGCTCGTCGCTCAGCGTGAGCAGCCAGGCGTGACCGGACGCGGTGCATGAGAGGCGCGCTTCCATGCCCATGTCGGGGTCGTATCGGATGCCTTGCTGCCGTGTGCCCTGGGCCTTGGCCACCCAGATCAGACGCTCGTCGTCCACGATCGACAGCCGCACGAGCTCGCCCGATTGCTGCGCCAGCCGCTCCAGCAGCGGCTCGGCAATGTCGACGATGCCCGCGTGGCTGAGATACCCCAAGCCGAGCGAGACCACCTTGGTCGTGAGTTGGTAGTCACCCTGTTTGCGTTTCTGCCGCACATAGCCACAGTGCTGCAGGTCACCCAGCAGGCGATGACAGGCGCTCGGGGGAATGTCGAGGTCTTGCGCCATGAGGGCCAGGGGCAAACCGTCGGGATTGCGTGAGAGGTGTTCCAGCAGCGCAAGGCCGCGGTCGAGGGCAAGGTTCATGGATAATTTCTTGATGTGGAAAGACTTTCCAATTTGGAAAGTCTTTCCTGAACCGGGGCAAGAATCGGATCGAAGACACGGCGTCACCAAGTTCCCGGTGATTCCGACACGACAAATCTGGAGACAAATGTAGGGCCAAGCCCACGACACGCCAAGCCGCCGTATCAGGCGGGCTTGCCCGAACGCACCCACGACCGCACCACCATGACCCACACCGTCTTCATCCTCAACGGCCCCAACCTCAACTTGTTGGGCATCCGCGAACCGCATCTGTATGGCCACACGACGCTGGCCCAGATCGAACAGCGCTGCCGTGCGGTGACCGCCGAACTTGGCCTGCAGTGCGAGTTTCGGCAGTCCAACCACGAAGGCGTGCTGATCGATTGGGTGCAGGAAGCGCGTGCCCTGGGCGCCTCGGTGGTCATCAATCCCGCAGGCCTGTCGTTTCGCTCGATTCCCCTGCTTGACGCGCTCAAGACCCTGGACCAGCCGGTGATGGAGGTGCATCTCACCAACATCCACCGCCGCGAAGCGCTGTACCAGCAGTCGATCATCTCGCTGGGCGCCACCGGCGTGATCTGCGGACTCGGTCCGTTGGGCTACGAACTTGCGCTGCGCGCAGTCAGCGAGCACGTCAAGTCCACCGCAACGACATGATCACGCGCCCCGGTTTCATCTGCTTTTCCCGCCAACGATACCCACAGGAGACAACACCATGAACACTGCCTTCACCCGCCGCACCGCCCTCGTCACAGGTGCCACCCTGGCCGCTGCCACGCTGTGGCCCGGTCTGGCCCAGGCCCAGAGCACGCTGCGTTTTGCCGCCGTCTTTGCCGACACCGACATCCGCGCCGAGATGATGAAACGCCTGGCCGCCGACGTGGCCGCGGACCACAAGATCGACCTGTTCCTCAACTCCACGCTGTTCCGCCAGGGCACCGAGCTGGTGGCGCTGCAGCGCGACAACCTGGAGATGGGCAACATCTCGCCGCAGGACATTTCAAAGCAGGTGCCGGCCTGGTCGCTGCTGACATCGGCCTACCTGTTCCGCGATGCCAACCACCTCAACGCCTTCTTCGCCAGCGACATGGGCGTGCAGATGAAGAAGCTGGTGGAAGACCAGCTCAAGGTGAAGATCCTGGGGCCGGTGTTTTTCGGTACGCGCCATGTGGGTCTGCGTGGCAAGAAGAAGATCAACACGCCGGCCGATCTGGCGGGCGTGAAGCTGCGCATGCCTCCGGGTGACGCCTGGCAACTGCTGGGCCGCTCGCTGGGTGCCAACCCCACGCCGCTGGCCTACGCGGAGACCTACACCGGCCTGCAGACCGGCACGGTGGACGGCCAGGACAACCCGCTGCCCAACGTGCAGAACATGAAGTTCAACGAGGTGATGGGCCAGATCGTGCTCACCTCGCACCTGGTGGGTTTTGACCTGCTCACGCTCAACCTGAAGACCTGGCAGGCCATGTCGCCCGACAAACAGCGCGCCTTCCAGGCCGCGGCCGACAAGGCCATTGCCTGGAGCACCGCCGAGCACCAGAAGCGCGAGGCCGATCTGGCCGAGGGCTTCCGCCGCGGCGGGCTGGACGTGTACGCGCCCAACATCAACGCTTTCCGTGACCACGCGCAGAAGATCTACCTGGCCTCGGATGAGGCCAAGGCATGGCCAGCCGGCATGATCGACAAGATCAACGCAATGAAGTGAGGATGCGCGCCCTACGCCGCATCGCCGACGGGGTGGCCGCAGCTCTGCTCGCGGTCATCTTCATCGCCTTCATCCTGCAGATCGTCCTGCGCTACGTGTTCGACTGGCCGGTGGGCTGGACCGCCGAGATCTCGCTGGTGGCCTGGCTCTGGCTGGTGCTGTGGGGTGCGGCCTTCGTGCTCAAAGACGAAGACGAGATCCGCATCGACCTGCTCGATGTGGTGGCCGGCCCCCGGGTGCGACGCATCGCCAGAGCCATCGGCTCCATCGGCATCGTGGTGCTCTTCGGCATGGCGCTGCCGGCCACCTGGGACTATGTGAGCTTCATGAAAGTGGAGAGCACCTCCTACCTCAAGATCCGCTTCGACTGGCTGTTCTCGATCTACCTGGCGTTTGCAGTGGCCGTGATTGCACGGCACCTGTGGTTCATCGTGGGCCTGCTGCGCGCTCCGCGCGTTGAGCCGATCGACCCTCCCTCCACCTGAGGCATCTGTGAACTTCACCAGTCCGTTTTCGTTGGCCCTGGCCACCATCGTCGCGCTCAGTGTGCTGGGCGTGCCCGTGGGGCAGGCCATGATCGGTGGCTCCATCCTGTACCTCTGGCTCAAGGGCATGGACATGGGCAGCGCGGCCGAGCAACTGCTCAACAGCACCTATTCCAGCTACCTGCTGCTGGCCATTCCGCTGTTCATCCTGGCGGCGAGTTTCATGAGCACCGGCAGTGTGCTCGACCGCCTGCTGCGTTTCTGCAATGCCATCGTGGGACGCTTTCCCGGCGGTCTCGCGCAGGTCAATGTGCTGCAGAGTATCGTGTTCGCCAGCATGTCGGGTTCGGCGCTGGCCGACGCGGCGGGTTCGGGCAAGCTGATGCAGGCCATGATGACCCGCGAAGGCAAGTACACGCCGGCGTTTGCGGGCGCGCTCACCGCCGTGTCGGCGGTTATCGGGCCCATCTTGCCGCCCTCCATACCGCTGGTGCTCTACGCCCTGATCTCGGGCACCTCGATCGGCTTTCTGTTCCTCGCCGGCGTGTTGCCCGGTCTGCTGCTGGCCGCGGTGCAGATGGCGCTGATCTATGTGCAGGCCCGGCGGCACCAGTTCCCGGTGGAGCCGGCCGTGCCGATGCGCGACCTGCCCCGCATCACGCGCGAGGCCCTGCCCGCGCTGATGCTGCCCATCATCCTGCTGGGCTGTCTCTACAGCGGCATCACCACGCCCACCGAAGCGGCGGGCCTGGCCGCGGCGTATGCGCTGCTGGTGGCCTCGGTGCTCTACCGCAGCCTGGGTTGGCGCGACATGGCCGAGTCGCTGCTGTCGAGTGCGCGCACCAGCATCTCCATCGGCATGCTGATCGCGGGCGCGCTGGTGTTCAACTACGTGATCACGTCGGAAAACATCCCGGCTTCGCTCAGTGCATTGCTGCGCACGCTGGACATGTCGCCGCTGGCTTTTCTGCTGGCGGTGAACCTGCTGCTGTTGCTGCTGGGCGCGTTCCTCGAGGGCTCCACCATCATCCTGGTGATCCTGCCGGTGTTGCTGCCCACGGCGGTGGCCCTGGGCATTGATCCGGTGCACTTCGGCGTGGTGGCCGTGCTCAACATCATGATCGGCCTCGTCACTCCCCCTTACGGCCTGCTGCTGTTCATGATGACCAAGATCGCCAACGTATCCTTGCTCGCGCTCGTGCGCGAGGTGATGCCGTTTCTGGTGGTGATGATCGGTGCTCTCGTGGTCATCACACTCTGGCCCGACTTCGTGCTCTTCCTGCCGCGGTTGGCGGGCTACACCGGTTGACGGCCGCCACACCCATGACCACCTCATCCGCCGGCCACACACCGCGCATCGACGGCAACACGCAGGTGATCTTGCACCTGGGCTGGCCCACGCACAGCTTCAAGTCGCCACTGATCTACAACCCTTATTTCGCCGCCCACGGCATCAATGTCGCGGTGGTGCCTCTGGCCTGCACCGCCGACGAACTCGGCAGCCTGCTGCCCCCGCTGCTGCGCCTGCGCAACGTGCGGGGCGCACTCATCACCATGCCGCTGAAGGTGGCGGTGGTGGATCTGCTCGACGAGACCAGCACGGCGGTGAAGGTAGCCGGCGCCTGCAACGCCGTGCGCTGCGACGCGCAGGGCCGCCTGGTGGGCGAACAATTCGATGGCGAAGGTTTCGTGCGCGGCGTGGCCCGCAAGGGCCTGCCCGTCGCAGGTGCCCGGGTGCTGGTGGTGGGCAGTGGTGGCGTGGGCTGCGCCATTGCGGCGTCGCTCGCCGGTGCGGGCGTCGCCGAGCTGTTGTTGTCCGACGCCGATCCCGCGCGCGCCGAAGCGCTCCAGCATCGCCTTGCCCGCCATCACCCAGGCCTGTTGACCCAGATCGGCAGTGCCGATCCGGAAGGCATGGATCTGGTGGTCAACGCCACACCGCTGGGCATGCACGCGGATGACCCGCTGCCGTTCGACGTGGCGCGCCTGTCACCGTCCACCTTCGTCGGCGAGGTGGTGCTGCAGCCCACCGTCACGCCCCTGCTCGCGGCGTCCACCGCCCTCGGCTGCCGCACCCAGATCGGGCTGGACATGCTGTTCGAGCAGATTCCTGCCTACCTCGAGTTCTTCGGATTGCCGAGCACCAGCCCTGAAGAGCTGCGCCGTCTGGCGCAGCTGTGACCGGCGACGCCGAACGAAGCTCCCGCAGGCGCAGCGGTCGCACGAGGCTTGAGGCTGGGTGGCTGGTCCCCGACAACCTCGACTTTCCCAAACCATGGTTCAGCGCTTCGGCACGTCGTGGTTGCAGCTGCCGTGCAAACCGATGAAAGCGCCTTTGGCAAACGGCACCGCGGCTTTCTGCCTTGATCCCGGCAGTTCACCTTCTTCAAATCCGCATCACCCGCGCCCGCAAGCCCGCCTCCAGCACCACCCCCACCACCACACCCACCCCCGCGTTCCACACCGACACGGCAGCGGTGGTGAGCAGCACGGCGCGGGCTTCCTTGTCGCGCGAGCTGCCCGCGGTGCCGATGGTGAGTGAAAAGCCGGCCACAAAAAGCATGGCGCCCAGGGTGCCGGCGGGCAGCAGGCCCAGCAGTGCGGTGAGCTGACCGCTGGCGAACAGGCCGGCGAGCAGCAACACGCTGCCCAGAAAGATGGGTGCGCGCCCGGTGCGTGCGCCACACGCCACCTGCGCGGCCATGCCGCCCGCACCAAAACACATGGGCGGCGCGCCCAGGCCGCCGGCCATCAGGTTCATGAGGCCGGTGCCGCGTGCGGCGCGGTTCTCGTCCAGCGCCACGGCGGGGAACAGGCGGCGCGTTTCGGCCACGATGCCGAGGATGGCGTTGCCGAAAGTCAGCGGTATCTGTGCCGCGGCCAGGCCGATGGCCGCCAGCCACACGCTGGACTGGTTGAAGGCGGGCCACTGCGGCTCGGGCAGGTGCATGGCCCAGGGTGCGCTGGCCAGCGCCTGCAGCAGCTCAGGTTGCCGCCAGCCACCCACCGCCCAGCCCAAGGCCATGAGCGTCGGCATGGTAAGCCAGCCGCCACGGCCCAGCAGCACCAGCGCCAGCACCACCGACGCCTCGCCCAGCAACGCGTCGCCTTCGATGCGCCGCAGCCCGGCCACGATGAGCGCGATGCCCAGGCCCAGCACCACGCCGTGGATCACGTCGCGCGACACGTGGCGGGCGAGCCAGCGGGCCAGTCCACTCCACGCGGCGATGAGCCAGAACACCCCCGTGATCAGCGCGGCCAGCGCGAGCACCGCCGGCAAGTTTTGACCCGCCACCGCAGCGCTGGCCAGGGCCGCTGCGCCCACAGCCTTCATGGGCTGCACCGGGAAAGGAATGCGCCAACGCCAGCCCACCACGATGAGGCTCAGGCCAAAGGCCAGCAAGATCGACGTGGGGTGGACACCGGCCAGCACGATGAAGCCGACCAGAAAGGGCAGCAGGGTGCCCAGATCGCCCAACGCGCCGCCGAGGTCGCCGCGCCAGGTGGCGGGCGACAGGGCGGGCTGCGGGGAGGGGGTCTCGTGCGGTTCGGTCCTGGGCGTCACCGGGCGATTTTGCGGCATGGCCGCCGGGGTCTGCTCAGCGTCCGCCCAGGCTTTCCTTTTCCATCAGCAGGTAGGTGTTGTAGGCGTTCATGCGGTTGGCAAACCGGAACATGGGCATGGGCTCGAAGCGGCTCCAGTCGGTGGCGCTGTAGGCGTCTTCAAACGGCACCAGTTCTTTGGCGGCCTTGCCCATGGTGCTGCGCAAATAGGTGAGGTAGTCGCGCATCACCGCCATGTCCTGGCGCGGCTCGGTGGACGCCGCGCCGTGACCGGGCACCGCCACGGCGACGTCAAAACGCAGCAGGCGTTCGAGGGACTGGATCCACTGGTTGCTGTCGGCCTGGCCCACAAACGGCAGGCGCCCGGCGAACATGAGGTCGCCGGCAAACAGCACGCGTTCGCCCGGCACATGGATGGCCAGGTCTTCCGGTGTGTGCGAAGGGCCCACGCGCTCCGCCACAAAGCGCATGCCCGCCAGCTCCAGCGTGGTCGAGTCGGTGAGCCAGCGGTCGGCCGGTACCAGGCGGGTGTTGTCGTCCACCCAGGGCGCAAGTTCGCTGCGCGAGGCCACCAGGCGCTGCGCGGCGGTGTCCGAGTTCAGGTAGGTGCGCGCGTCCTGCTGCGCCACGATCTGCGCCCCCAGTTCCTTGAACACCTGCAGGCCGTAAATGTGGTCGGCGTGGTAGTGGGTCACGATCACGTGGGTGATGGGTTTGGGCGTGATCTCTCCAATCTTCTGCACCAACCTGCGCGCCAGGGCGGGCGAGCCCAGCGCATCGATCACCACCACACCCTGTGGCGCCACCACGAAACCGGCGTTGCTGATGAAGTTCTGGTTGGCCGGTGAGCCGAGCGCTGCCAGGCCCTGCACGTAGTACGTGTTGGGGCCGACTTTCTGCGGCTGCATCTCGACCAGGCTTTGCGCCGAAGCCGACCAGCTCAAGGCGGTCAGGACGAGCGCAAAAGCGCTGCTCAACCAGCGGTGCGGGGCCATGGGTATCTCCTCGGTGTAAAAGTAAATCAGCAACGACTGATATTGTGAGCCGGTTTTGAGCCTGTGTGAACCGGCTCAGGCCGGCCCTGGCAAACCTCAGCTGTAAACGCAGCGAAAGCCGATGTAGACCGCGAAAAAATCCGCCGCCTTCCACGCCACCACGTCGGCCTTCATCTGCGCGGCGCCGTACCACCACGAGCCACCCATGGTGCGGCGCTCGCTGCCCTGGGCGTCGCTCACCCATTCCCAGGCATTGGCGCCCATGTCGTGCAGGCCATTGACCCCGGCCGCCGTTTCACCCGCGGGTGCGGCGCGTGGCCAGCGGTCGGGTTCGCTCGTGTTGGCACCCTGCGGGCTGTGGCCCGTGGGCCAGGGGTAGGTGGTGCCGCGCTGCCAGGGCGCGGGTGGGGCGGTGCGTTGTTCGGTGAAGGCAGCACTCAGCCATTCGGTGGCGGTGGGCAGGCGTCCACCAGCCCATCGGCAGTAGGCCGCCGCTTCGGCGTGCGTGAGGTGCACGGCGGGAAGTTGCATGGAAGAGGGCGCCACGCCGTCGGGCGTGCGCCAGGTCCAGCCGGGCCTGCGCTGCCAGCCGCCGTCAAACTCGAATCCACCGCCTTCGGCTTCCGCGCGTGTGACGGTGGACGTGGCCTGGGCAAAGCGGTTGAACTGCGCGATGGTGACCTCGGTGCGGTCGATCGCGATGCGGCCCAGCTGGACGCGGTCGGTGGGCGCGGCTTGGGCAAGGGCGGAGACTGCCGACGCTGCGAGGAAAAGGAACGTTGCAAGGACGCGCAGTGGTTGATTCATAAGGGTGTGTGATCCAGCCAGCCCGAGGTGGTTCACAACGATCGCCACCCGACAGCCCGCAGGCCTGCGGTGAAGCCACCGGCGTTGCTCGGCCAGTCCTTGATCTGGCACAACCCGCCGTGCGCCATGAGGCGCATGCTGGTGCCCTTGGGAATGTCCCAAGCAGGAGAACACCATGATTGCACTCAAGACCTTGACCGCACTGTCCACCCTCGCACTGCTGACCGCCTGCGCGAGTCCCGGGGGCCCTCGCGGCCCCCACGCTGCGGGCGCGCACCACCCGGGTGCTGCGCCCATGGCGATGATGGAACACAGCCATTCCATGCATGGCATGCAGGCGATGCACGAGCAGATGAAAATCGCGAACACGCCCGAAGAGCGCCAGGCGCTGATGGCCGCACACATGAAGAGCGTGGACTGCGGCATGGCCGCACCGCCCGTCCGATGAGCACTTGACCTTGCCACGGCGGCAATGATCAAGCTCATGCGCCTGTCTTTCACACAGGAGAACACCCATGGATGCGCACACCCACCATGTCCACGCCGGCCATGCCCATGGCCCGACCCAGGCTCCGGTGCCAGCCGCGCCCGGCACTGTCTACACCTGTCCCATGCACCCGGAGATCCGACAGGACCAACCGGGCAACTGCCCCAAGTGCGGCATGTCGCTGGAGCCGGTCATGCCCGCGCTGGACGAGGCCGAGAATCCCGAACTGCTGGATTTCCAGCGCCGCTTCTGGTGGACCCTGCCACTTACCGTGGTGGTGGCGGTGCTGGCCATGTTTGGCCACAACCTCGGCTGGTTCGAGATGGCCACGCAAAGCTGGATCGAACTGGTGCTCACCGTGCCGGTGGTGCTCTGGGCCGGCTGGCCGTTTTTCGTGCGGGGGGCACAGTCGGTGCTGAACCGCAGCCCCAACATGTGGACGCTGATCAGCCTGGGCACAGGTTCGGCGTTCGTCTACAGCGTCGTGGCCACGGTGGCGCCGCAGGTGTTCCCCGATTCGTTCGTCTCCATGGGGCGGGTGGCGGTGTACTTCGAAGCGGCTGCGGTGATCATCTCGCTCACCCTGCTGGGGCAACTGCTGGAACTCAAGGCGCGCTCGCAAACTTCGGCTGCCATCCGTTCGCTGCTGGGGTTGGCGCCCAAGACCGCGCGGCGCATCACGGCCGACGGGCAGGAGGAAGACGTGCCGCTGGCCCACGTGCATGTGGGCGATCTGCTGCGCGTGCGCCCGGGCGAGAAGGTGCCCACCGACGGCACGGTGGTCGAGGGCAGCAGTGCGGTGGACGAATCCATGCTCACGGGCGAGCCGCTGCCGGTGACGAAGCGGATCGGCGACAAGCTGATCGGCGCCACGCTCAACACCAACGGCGCCCTGGTGATGAAGTCCGAGCATGTGGGCTCCGCCACCGTGCTGTCGCAGATCGTGCAGATGGTGGCCATGGCGCAGCGCTCGCGCGCGCCCATGCAGC